>Ga0255338_1000658_pt1 | contig 92996 bp, 81 predicted proteins | sample MeOH1_35cm_T4_19_FD_203715 | JGI IMG/M metagenome (GOLD analysis project Ga0255338, IMG submission 203715) | Sandy soil microbial communities from University of British Columbia, Vancouver, Canada - MeOH1_35cm_T4_195 | ecosystem: Engineered > Artificial ecosystem > Sand microcosm > Unclassified ... | reverse complement strand
AGACCAACGTCATTGACGTGCATATCTCGCGCTTGCGCTCGAAAATCGATAAGAATTTCTCCCAGCCGCTCCTGCATACGGTCCGCGGCGCGGGATACATGATCCGTGACGGCGCTCGGTAAGCTTTTCCGCACCACGACGTTCAAGCTGACGCTGGTCTATCTGACCGTGTTCGCATTGTTCGCGGCGTTTCTGCTCGGCTATTTCGCACTCAACACCCGCCGTCTGATCACCGAGCAGATCACCGACACGGTCAACGCCGAGATTACCGGCCTGTCCGAACAGTATCGGCTTGGCGGCATCCGCCGGCTGGTGATCGTGGTGGATGCGCGGGCGCGGCGGCCGGGCTCCAGCCTCTACCTGGTGACGACCTTCCAGGGCGAAGCGCTGGCCGGCAACGTGACCGCGCTGCCGCCGGGGACGCTCGACAATCCGGGCTGGATCGAGACCAGCTATCGCCGGCTCGACGAGTCCGAATCGGCGGACCGCGGCGATCATCATGCGCTTGTGCGTGTCTTCCAGTTGCCCGGCGGCTTCCGGCTGCTGGTCGGCCGCGATCTCGAAGAGCGCGAGCGGATCCATCACATCGTGCTGTCGGCCGGGCGCTGGTCGGTGCTGATCGTGGTCGTGTTGGGCCTGATCGGCGGGTTCTTCGTCACCCGCCGGGTGTTGCGCCGGGTGGACGCGATGACCGAGACCACCCGCACGATCATGGCGGGCGATCTCGGCGAGCGGCTGCCGATCGCCGGCACGGGCGACGAGATCGACCGTCTGGCCGAGAATCTCAACGTCATGCTCGAGCGCATCGAGGCGCTGATGAACGGCCTCAAGGAGGTCTCCGACAACATCGCGCATGATCTGAAGACACCGCTCACGCGCTTGCGCAACCGCGCCGAGCAAGCGTTGCGGACATCGGGCAACGAAGCGGAATATCGCGCCGCGCTCGATGCGATCATCGAGGAGTCCGACGGGCTGATCGCGACCTTCAACGCGCTGTTGATGATCGCGCGCGCCGAGTCGGGCCAGGCGCGCGACAATATGAGCGAGTTCGACGCCGCCGAGATTGCGCAGGACGTCTGCGAATTGTACGAGCCGCTGGCCGACGAGAAGGGTATCGCGCTGAAGGCGGAGGCGGGAACGCCGGCGCCGGTGAAGGGCAATCGTGAGCTGGTGAGCCAGGCGCTCGCCAACCTGGTCGACAACGCGATCAAATACACCGAGCCGAAAGGCGAAGGCGCGGAAGGGCCGCCGGCGGAAATCGTGGTGAGCGCGCGGCCTGACGGCGAACGTGTCCTGCTGACAGTGGCGGACCGCGGCCCCGGGATTCCGGAGGCAGAGCGCGGCCGGGTGGTCGAGCGTTTCGTACGGCTCGAATCCAGCCGCTCGCAGCCGGGCTCGGGTCTGGGCTTAAGCCTCGCTTCGGCGGTGGCGCGGCTGCACGGCGGGGAACTGATCCTTGACGATAATCAACCAGGTTTGAAGAGCATCATTGCTTTGCCGCGCGGAGGGCCGGTACAGAGTGGAGGATGACTCCGCCGGGTGGTCAAAACGTCACGTCCGAATCTATCAGCGCCGCCGTTGCCACGGCCGGCGAGGGCAGGGCATTGGCGGCGCGCATTGTCGCCGCGCCGCACTTGAGCGACCCGGATACCGCCCGCCGCCGTGTTACCGAGTGGCTGGCTGGACTGTCGCCTGAGGTTGCGCCAGTCGGCGCGCTGATCGCCCGCCATCCCACTGTCGGGACGTTGCTTGCGAGCCTCGCCGAGAGTTCGCCGTTCCTGTGGGAACTCGCGAGCGCCGAACCAGAGCGTTTGGTGCGCCTGCTGGCCGCCGATCCTGACCTCCATCTCGATGCGCTGCTCGCAGAGAGCGTCGGTGCCGTTGCCGCCATGGCGGACGAGAGCGAGGCGATGCGGACGTTGCGGCGTATGAAGGCGGAAGCCGCGCTGCTGATCGCTATCGCCGATATCGGCGGCGTCTGGCCCGTGATGCGGGCGACGCAGGCGATTACTGCTCTGGCGGATACCGCGGTCGAGACCGCCTTACGCTTCGCACTTAACGAAGCAGCCGGCGCCGGTCGCATTAAGCTCGCCGACACAACAGCGCCGCAACGCGGCAGCGGCTATATCGTGCTTGCCATGGGCAAGATGGGCGCGTTCGAGCTGAACTATTCGAGCGATATCGACCTCATCGTCTTCTACGATCCGGCCGCGCCGATCTTTCCCGATCCGGATCTGGCCACAAAAACGGTCGTGCGCATCACGCAACGGATGGTGAAGCTCCTGCAGGAGCGCACCGGCGACGGCTATGTCTTCCGCACCGATTTGCGCCTGCGTCCCGATCCGGCCTCCACGCCGATCGCCGTCTCGATCGGTGCGGCGATGGCCTATTACGAAAGCGTGGGCCAGAGCTGGGAGCGCGCCGCCATGATCAAGGCGCGTGCTTGCGCCGGCGACATCCCGGCTGGCGAGCGCTTCCTCAACGATCTGTCACCCTTCGTCTGGCGCAAATATCTCGACTTCGCCGCGCTTGCCGACGTGCACGCGCTCAAGCGCCAGATCAACGCCTATCGCGGCCACGGCGAGATCGCCGTCGAGGGCCACAACATCAAGCTCGGGCGCGGCGGCATCCGCGAGATCGAATTCTTCGCGCAGACTCAGCAGCTGATCGCCGGCGGCCGCAACCCGGCGCTGCGCGACCGTGAGACGCTGCCGACGCTCGACAAGCTGTGCGAGGACCGCTGGATCGACGTCGAAGCGCGCGACGCCATGAAGGCCGCCTATTGCTTCCTGCGCACCGTCGAGCATCGCCTGCAGATGATCAACGACGAGCAGACGCAAACGCTGCCGGCCGAGCGCGCCGAGATGGAGCGCTTCGCGCGTTTCCTGGGTTTTGTCGACCGCGACGCCTTCGCCAACGTGCTGCTCGGCCACCTCAACAAGGTGCAGCACTATTACGCGCGGCTGTTCGAAAAGATGCCCGGCCCCGAGCGGCCAGAGATGCTGTTCCCGGCCGAAGCCGACGACACCAAGACGCTCGATCGTCTCGCCGAACTTGGTTTCCGCGCGCCGCTGGAAGCATCGCATATCATTCGGCACTGGCTTGCCGGCGGCCATCGCTCGCTGAAAGGCGACGTGGCGCAAAGCCACCTGCAGGAGCTGCTGCCGGTGCTGCTCGAACATCTTGGGCGCACCGACAATCCCAACGCCACCTTGGTGCAGTTCGATCACTTCCTGGCCAATCTGCACGGCGCCGCCCGTCTCTTGTCACTCCTGCGGCAAAATCCCGAACTGATTGCATTGACGACCTTGGTGCTCGGCATCGCGCCGCGGCTCGCCGACACGCTGGCGCGCCACCCGCATGTGATGGACGCGCTGGTCGATCCGAGTTTCTTCGGCGCGCTGCCGGATGCCGACGAGCTCGGCCGCCGGCTCGACGCGGCGCTGGCGCAATCGCGCTACGACGAGGATCTGCTCGAACGCATCCGCATGTTCGGCCTGGAATACATGTTCCTGATCGGTGTGCGCATCCTCTCCGGCACGGTGACCGCGCGGCAGGCGGGGGAAGCCTTCGCGCGGCTGGCCGATGCGGTGATCCTGGCCGTGCATCGCGCGGTGGCCGAGAACTTCGCCGGCACCTATGGCCACTTGCAGCGGGAAGAGGCTGCCGTGCTCGCCATGGGCAAGCTCGGCGGCTACGAGATGACGGCCTCGTCCGATCTCGACTTGATCCTGGTCTATGACTTCGACGAGGCGCATCCGGAGTCGGACGGACGGCGGCCGCTCTATGGCAGCCAATATTTCGCGCGGCTGACGCAGCGTCTGATCAACGCGCTGACGGCGCAAACGAACTATGGCGCGCTCTATCAAGTCGACATGCGGCTGCGTCCATCCGGGCAATCGGGACCGTTGGCGACGCAGATCGGCAGCTTCGCCCATTATCAAGAGAACGAAGCCTGGACCTGGGAACACATGGCGCTCACGCGCGCGCGCGTGGTGTCGGCGCCGCCGGAATTCGCCGCGCGCGTGCAGGATGTCATTCAGAATATCCTCAAGCGCCCGCGTGATCCGGCGCTGATCGCCGGCGACGTGATCGAGATGCGTTCGGCTATCGCCAAGGAGAAGGGCGACGGCGAGCGCTGGGACCTCAAATACGTTGCCGGCGGGTTGGTCGATCTCGAGTTTATCGCGCAGTACCTGCAACTCGTGCATGCACACGACAAGCCGGATATTCTCGATACATCGACCGCGCGTGTGCTCGATAAGGCCTGGGCGTTGAAGCTGTTGCCGGTGGAGGACGCGGAGATCTTGCGGCCGGCGGTGCAGCTCTATCAGGATCTGACGCAAATCCTGCGGTTGTGCCTGCCGGGCGGATTCGATCCGAAGACGGCGGGGCCCGGCCTGTTGCGCCTTTTGGCGCGCGCGGCCGACGTGCCGGATTTTGCCACACTGGATGTGACGGTGGCGGAGACGCAGGCGAAGGTGCGCGAGAGCTTCGTGCGGATCTTGGGCAAGGCGCCTTAGGCCGCTTCTTCCTTGGGCAGCGAGCACTGCGGCTCGAGCGGCAGGCGCACCACGACCGTCGTGCCTTTGCCGAGCGTCGAGCGGATGCGCATGCGGCCGCCGTGCAGTTCTACCAGCGACTTGGAGATGGCGAGGCCGAGGCCGGAGCCTTGGTGGCTCTTGGTGAGTTGGCTTTCGACCTGCTCGAACGGCCGGCCGAGCCGCGTCAATGCGTCCTTGGCGATGCCGATGCCGGTGTCAGCGATGCACAGCACGATGCAGCCATCGGCGCGCCGCCCGCGCACGGTGACGCGGCCGCCGTGTGGCGTGAACTTCACGGCATTCGAGAGCAGATTGAGTGCGATTTGCTTGAGCGCGCGGCGATCGGCGCGCAGGCCGAGCTCTGGCGCGATCTTGGCGGTGAGCTCGAGCTCCTTCTCCTGCGCCCGCGCTGCCAGAACGCGCATGGCTTCGGCGAGCAGGGGATCGAGCGCGAGGTCCTCGAACTCCAGCCGAATGCGACCGGCTTCGATCTTCGACATGTCGAGGATGTCGTTGATGACGTCGAGCAGATATTGGCCGCTGCTGCGAATATCGCTGCAATATTCCTGATATTTATCGGCGCCCAGCGGGCCGAACATCCCCGACTCCATGATCTCCGAGAAGCCGATAATGGCGTTGAGCGGCGTACGCAGTTCGTGGCTCATGTTGGCGAGGAATTTCGATTTCGCCTGGTTGGCTTCCTCGGCGCGGGTCTTCTCGACGGCGAATTGCTCGGCCAGTTCGGCGGAGCGCTGTTGCGAGGCGCGCAGATCGGCGACGGTGGCGATCAGTTTCTTCTCGCTGTCGACCAGGCGTTCCTCATGCGCCTTGAGCGCGCTGATGTCGGTGCCGACCGAGACATAGCCGCCGTCCTTGGTGCGGCGCTCGCTGATGTGCAGCCAGCGGCCGTCTTCCAGCTGCGCCTCGAAGGTGCGCGCACCGGGTACGCTGCTGCCATTGGGAATGATCTTGTTGCGCACCACCGGCTGGCTGCCGGCGGCGACGACCGATTCATAGGACGCGCCGACGGTGATGGCCTCGTCCGGCAGATCGTGCAGGTCCTGGAAGTTGGAGTTGCAAAGCACCAGTCGGTTGTCGGCGTCCCAGAGTACGAAGGCTTCCGGGATCGTCTCGATGGCGTCGCGCAGCCGCATGTCGGCGGCGACGGTCTTCTCGACCAGGCTCTTCTGCTCGGTGATGTCGACGGCGATGCCGATCAAGTGCAGGCCGGGCTCGCCCGCCTGCCGCACCAACTCGCAGCGCGCCCGCAACCACACCCAGTGGCCATTGGCATGGCGCATGCGGAAGGCATGGTCGATCGCCGTCATCTTGGCTTCGGCGAGCTCGGTGGCGAGGTCGTAGAGTTGGACGTCATCGGGGTGCACGCGGGCGCTGACGTCGCCGAAGGAGAGCAGGTCATCCTTGGATTCGAGGCCAAGGATGTCGAACATCGATTGCGACCAGTAGATGCGGCCGCGTGCGAGGTCCCAGTCCCACAGGCCGCAACGGCCGCGGTTGAGCGCGGTATCGATACGGCTGCGCACCGTTTCGTAGATCGTGTCGGCCTCGCGCGCCCGTGTCGCCTGCCAATGGAAGGCGAAGCCGAGGATCAACACCACGAAGCCGGTAGTGGCCGAGAGCGTGATCGTCAGGGTCGTGATCGAGCGCCAGTTGGCGAGCGCACCGTCACGCGGCTGCACCACGGCGACCTGGCCGAACGGCGCCTTCAGCATGCGCACGGTGGCGAGCGCAGGCGTCTCGTCGGGCAGCGTGATCTCCAAGACGCCGGCGCCGGCGCCGAAGGTGGTGAGCGGCTGTGTCGGCCCGAGCAGATCGATCAGCCGGCGGCCGATGGTGCCGTCGATGGCCGGCGTCGCGGCGATCACCAGGCCGTCGCTGTTGGTCAGAAGAAACCGCCGGCCGGCGGTGGTGGCCCAACCGGGCAGGGCAGAGGCAAGCACTTCCTGCGGACGCGTAACCGCGTCGGTTGGCTGCTTGAGCGGACGGTTGAGATGCTCGGCGGTAAGATCGGCGAGCGCATCGACCGTCGTCATGCTGTAGATGAGCGTTTGCCGTCGCTGGTCGAGCACTTGCACGAGAGCGCCGACGCAGATCGTCACCAGGAATGCGATGATCAGCACCGGAACGGCGCGGCGGAGCAGTGGTTCGGCCGTCAGCAGTCTGCGATAAGCCGGTTTGGCTATCGACTGCGCGAGGCCCTTGATAGAATCCGTGTGCGCGGACGCACTCGCCGCACCGGCGCGCGCCATGTAGGCCCCCGTGATTTCGAATTCCCCTGCCGCTTCGAACCGGAAGGATGTGCCGCATCTCTCCGAATCACTGTCGATTGGAATCGATACGCGCTGATTTGTCGAGAGTCGGAGAGTCAATTATTTAAAATTCGTTACCCACAAATAGCCTCGAAACCACAAGGCTTAAGCGCAAAATCAAACGACGCGGCGCAGAGGAATTGCGCCGCGTCGCGGTCAAAATATTACCGCTTGCTCAGGGGGCCGCGAGCGCGCGTTCGACGATGTCGGACAGGTCGCGCGACAAGGCGCCGCCGTCCTTGATGCGCTTGAGTGCGGCTTCGGCCTTGCCGCGCCGGCCTTCTTCCAGCGTGCGCCAGGTGCGGAAGGCGGTGGCCATGCGGGCAGCGACCTGCGGGTTCTTGGGATCGAGCGCGAGCAGGGTTTCGGCCAGGAAATCGTAGCCGGCACCGTCGGCGCGGTTGAACTGGGTGAGGTTGCTCATGGCGAAGGCGCCGATGAGCGCGCGCACGCGGTTGGGGTTGCCGAGCGAGAAAGCGGCATGCTTGGTGAGCGCCTTCACCTTGTCGAGCGTAGCGGACTGCGGGATCGCGGCCTGCAGCGAGAACCACTTGTCGATGACCAAAGCATCGCCGTCATAGCGCTGGTAGAAGTCGGCCAGCGCCTGCTCGCGTTCCGGCACATCGTGCAGCGATAGCGTACCGAGCGCCGCCATACGGTCAGTCATGTTGTCGGCGGCCTCGTATTGCCGCATCGCGCGGGCGATCGCCGGCGCGCTGCCGGTCGCGGCCATCAGATCGAGCACGACGTTGCGCAAAGCGCGGCGGCCGGCGCTGGTGGCGTCGGGCGTGTAGCCACCCGGCACGGTCAGGCGCTCGTAAACGGTCGAGAGCACGGCGCCCAACCGGTCGCCAATCCCCGCGCGCAGAGCCGCGCGCGCCTTGAAGATCGCATCCGGATCGATGTCGCGGCCGATCTCGCGGGCGATGTCGCCTTCGCCCGGCGGCACCAGCGCCAGCGCCACGAAGGCCGGTTCGAGTGCCGTGTCTTCGAGGATGCGGGCCAGCGCGAGCATCAGCTTGTCGTCGCTGCGGGGCGACTTGCCGGCGCGGATCTCGGCCACATTGTCGATCAGGAGCCGCATCGAGATGGTCTGCAGCGCTTGCCAGCGGTTGAATGGATCGCTGTCGTGGGCGGCGAGGTAGGCGAGATCGTCATTGTCGAGATCGGTGACGAGCTTGATCGGCGCCGAGAAGCCGCGGTTGATCGACAGAACAGGCTGCTCGGCGATGCCGGTGAATTCGAAAGTCTGCGACGGCTCGCGCAGCACCAGCACGCCGCGTTCGATAGCTTTCCCGTCGGAAGGCATGAGCGGCAGATCTTTTCCATCTTTGCCGACGAGGCCGGTCACCAGTGGAATGACCATCGGCTCCTTGTCGGGCTGGCCGGGCGTCGGGGCCAAGGTCTGCTTGAGGGTCAAGGTGTAGGTCTTGCGCGCGGCATCGTATTGGCCGCTGGCGGTGACCTCCGGCGTGCCGGCCTGGCTGTACCAGCGCATGAACTGCGTCATGTCGCGGCCGCTCGCATCGGCAAAGCACTGGATGAACTGCTCGACGGTGGCAGCCTCGCCGTCATGTCGCTGGAAATAGAGATCCATGCCGGCGCGGAACTTCTCCTTGCCGATCAGCGTCTGCACCATGCGTACGACTTCCGAGCCTTTCTCGTAGACGGTCGCGGTGTAGAAGTTGTTGATCTCCTTGTAGGTCTCCGGGCGCACCGGATGGGCGAGGGGGCCTGAATCCTCGATGAATTGCGCGGCGCGCAAGTTGCGCACGTCGGCGATGCGCTTCACCGGCCGCGAGCGCATGTCGGAGGAGAATTCCTGGTCGCGGAAGACGGTGAGGCCTTCCTTCAGGCAGAGCTGGAACCAGTCGCGGCAGGTGATGCGGTTGCCGGTCCAGTTATGGAAGTATTCGTGCGCAATCACCGCTTCGATATGGGCGAAGTCGGCGTCGGTCGCCGTCTCCGCGCTCGCCAGCACGTATTTGTCGTTGAAGACGTTGAGGCCCTTATTCTCCATCGCCCCCATGTTGAAATCGGACACGGCGACGATCATGAAGATATCGAGGTCGTATTCGCGGCCGAAGGCCTCTTCGTCCCAGCGCATCGAGCGCTTGAGCGAATCCATGGCGTAGGCGCAGCGGTCCTGCTTGCCGTGCTCGACGTAAATGCGCAGCGTTACGTCGCGGCCGGACATGGTGCGGAACTTGTCCTCGACGCAGGCGAGATCGCCGCCGACCATGGCGAAGAGATACGCAGGCTTGGGATGTGGATCGTGCCAGACAGCGAAATGGCGATTGTCAGGCAGTGCGCCGCTTTCGACGAGATTGCCGTTCGCCAGCAGCACCGGCGCTTCGCCGCACTCGGCTTCGATGCGCGTGGTGTAGACCGCCATCACGTCGGGTCGGTCGGGAAAATAAGTGATGCGGCGGAAACCTTCGGCCTCGCACTGCGTGCAATAGGTGCCGCTGGAGCGGTAGAGGCCGGACAGCTGCGTGTTGGCGGAAGGATCGACCAGCGTTTCGATCTCGAGCGTAAACGGTCCGTTCGGCGGCTGCGGGATGGTGAGCTGGCTGGGCGAGGCGACAAAGCTGTTGCTGGGCAAGGGCGCGCCGTCGAGCTTCAGTGATGTCAAGGACAGCCCGTCGCCGTCCAGCACCAAGGGGGCGGACGCCGATTGCGGATTGGGCTTGAAGGCAATCGTTGCCCGAACTTTCGTCTCGGTCGAATGCAGGGCAACGTCGAGGTGGACGGTCTCTACGAGCCACGCGGGCGGCAGGTAGTCCTTGAGGCGGATCGGCTGAGCAATGTCTGTACGCATGGATTTGATCTAGGATGTTCCGCTGGACATTGGAAGTAGGGCGGCGAAAGCTGTTGCGACCATTGGCGTCAGCCGCCTGCGTTCGCACCGAACGCGGATCGATGGTATCAGTTCCCGAACAAAAACCGGAATCGCATCCGGACATGACAGGGAGAGCAAAAATGACACTTTATTTGAGGACTTTGATCGGCGCCGTTATTCTCGCGGCGGGAGCACTTGGCATTCTCGGGCAGGCGTCGGCGCAGACCTATCCGAGCCAGCAACCGGTCCGCATCATCGTTCCGTTCTCCGCCGGCAGCGCGACCGATATTCTAGCGCGCATCGTTGCGGAGAAGCTGACCGAAAAGTGGAAGCAGAACGTCATCGTCGAAAATCGCCCCGGCTTGCCGGGCACGACCGCCGTCGCCAAGAGCGCACCGGACGGCTACACGCTCATGCTCACGTCGAACGGCCACACGATCGCGGGCGTCGTGAACAAGAACCTCAGCTTCGACCCCGTGAAAGATTTCGCCGGCGTAACGCCGGTCGCATCGGTACCGATCGTCCTCATTGTGCCGCCGGACTCGCCGGCGAAGTCGGTCAAGGAGTTCATCGAGCTCGCCAAAGCCAACCCCGGCAAGCTCAATTTCGCGTCACCGGGCCCGGCCAGCGCGACCTTCATCGCCGCCGCGATGTTCAAGGACGCCGCCAAGATCGATCTCGTGCACGTTCCGTATAAAGGGGCACCCGAGGCGGTCACCAGCGTTGTGCGTGGCGACACGCAGATGTATTTCACGCCGATCAATGTGGGCGTTGAGCTGGTGCAATCCGGCAAAGTCCGCGCTCTCGCTGTTGCGACCGCCACGCGCAATCCGACGATGAAGGATCTGCCGACGATCGGCGAGGCGGCCATCCCGGGCTTCAAGTACGATTCATGGTTCGGCCTGCTGGCTCCCGCCGGAACGCCGCGCGATATTATCGACAAGGTCAACCGTGACGTGGCCGAGATCATCAAGACGGACGACATCAAGGCCAAGTTTAAGGCGCAGGGCGTCGAAGCTATGTCGATGACCCCCGACGTCTTCAATAAGACGATCGCCGACGATACGGCCAAGCTCGCCGCGATGTTCAAGGACGGTCTAAAATGACGGCACAATCCGCGTGACGATGGCCTCGAGCACCGGCATGCGGGCCATGGTGCTCGAGGCGCCGCGCACGCCGCTTGTGCTGCATGAGCGTCCGATGCCCGCGCCTGGACCGGGCGAACTGCTGATTGCCATATCGGCGTGCGGCGTCTGCCGCACGGATTTACACGTTGTCGATGGGGAGTTGGAACATCCCAAACTGCCGATCGTGCCCGGTCATGAGATCGTCGGGCGGGTGGTGGCCATCGGGGGCGGCGTCGACGGCTTTGCGCTAGGCGAGCGGGTGGGCGTGCCGTGGCTGGGCGCGACCTGCGGCGTGTGTGCGTATTGCCGGGTGGGGCAGGAGAACTTGTGCGATGCGCCGCTGTTCACCGGCTATACGCGCGACGGGGGCTTCGCGACGCACACGGTGGCGGATGCACGCTATTGTTTTCCACTCGGCGACAGCGGCGATGAGGCGGAAATCGCGCCCTGGCTCTGCGCGGGCTTGATCGGCTGGCGCAGCTACCGCATGGCGGGCGATGGCAAGACGCTCGGCATCTATGGCTTCGGCGCCGCCGCGCACATCCTGGCGCAGGTGGCCGCCTGGCAGGGGCGGCGCGTGTTCGCCTTCACGCGCGCCGGCGATCAGGCGGCGCAGGATTTTGCCCGCTCGCTCGGCGCGGCATGGGCCGGCTCATCCGATGACATGCCACCGGAGCCGCTCGATGCCGCGATCATTTTCGCGCCGGTCGGCGCCTTGGTTCCCGCCGCGCTGAAAGCCGTGAAGAAAGGCGGCCGCGTTGTGTGCGGCGGCATCCACATGTCGAACATTCCGAGCTTCCCGTATGCGCTGCTGTGGGAAGAGCGGCATGTGATGTCGGTCGCGAATTTGACGCGCAACGATGCGCACGAGTTCCTCGCGGTCGCGCCGAAGGCTGGCGTCCAATGCGAGATCACGCGCTATCCACTTGAAAAGGCCAACGAGGCCTTAGCGGACCTGCGTGAAGGACGCTTGCAGGGCGCCGCGGTTCTGACGCCCTAGTGCTGTCGCCGCTTTGACATAAACATTCCCAAGTTCATTTCGGAACGATCGCGCGCCGCGTCGGTTCGCCCCAAGTCAGCCAATCGGTGGGGACAAATCGACTATGGTGAAAGTCTCGCGGTTCGAGGCCCTCGACTCGTGGCGGGGAATATGTGCGCTGTTCGTTGTCGTTTTTCATTTCATCTCGATGATGCCCAATTCGCTAGAGACCTCGTCCTTCGTCCGCAACAGTTATCTGTTCGTCGATTTCTTTTTCGTGCTCAGCGGTTTCGTGCTTTGCCACAGCTATCGCGGCAAGGTTTCCAGTATACCGGACCTAGTGCGGTTCGCGGTGAGGCGCTTCGGCCGCGTCTGGCCGTTGCATGTCGTCGTGCTCGCGCTTTTCATTGCCGCGATCGCGTGGGTCAACCGTATGCCTCACCCGCAAGGTCTCGATCTGACCTGGAATCAATCCAATTATGCAATCGGCGCCATTATCCCCAGTCTGTTCCTGCTCAACGCGATGAATCTGACGGGCAACGTCTGGAACGGTCCGGCCTGGAGCATCGGCGCTGAGTTTTACGTCTATCTTCTGTTTGCATCGCTGGTGCTGATGGCCGGCCGTCGCCTCGTGCTGCCGGCTCTGGCGCTGTCAATCGCCGCGCTGGTGCTTGTGCATGCATGGGCGCCGAGCCTCATGAACACGACGTGGGATTACGGTATCATCCGCTGCGTCGCGGGTTTCTTCGGTGGCGTCGTTGCCTTTCATGCCTATGAGATCATGGAGCGAAGGGGCATACGGTGTGCGACACTGCGGGAAGTCGGCGTCGTCGGGTTTGTCGTTCTTTTCGTCGTGTTCGCGGGCAAGGGCGCCGATGCCGTGTCGCCTTTGAGTCTGGCTGCGCCGGCGGTCTTCGGTCTCGCCGTTGTCGTGTTTGCCGGTCAGCAAGGCCTCATTTCATTGGCCCTGCGCACGCAACCGTTCAAGGCTTTGGGCCGCTACTCCTTCTCCATCTATATGATCCATCAGCCGCTGCTGATCATGCTCTGCTACGGCCTCTGGTCGTCGGGCTACTACACCAAAGCGTTCGAGGTCGCGGTCATCGAGCCGTGGATGGGCTCCCCGGACCTCATCATGGTGGACTTCATCTTGGCGGTTATTCTTATCGCCGCGGCGAGCTATCGCTTCATCGAGGTGCCGGCACGTCGTGCCTTCAACCGCCTTGCGGAGCAGCCGGTTGTCCCGCGGCTCGCGAGAAAGGATCGCCTCGCTTTCGATTGAGCTCGATGCGTCCAGGCAGGCGCTAACGCGCCGGCTCGGCGTGGCCGATCACGCGCTTGATCGATGAGGAGCGCTCCTTCAAAGCGCGTTCCACCGCGTCGACGTTCTCGTGGACGGTCTGCACACTCAGCTCGGGATCGACTTGGCAGTGGAAGTTGACGATCTCGCCTTCGTCGGTCTCGCGCACGCGGACGTCATGCACGTCGCGGATGACGCGGCCCTCAGCCGCGAATTCGGCGAGTGCCATCTCAACAGCCTTGACGCGCTCTGGCGGCGCCTCGCGGCCCGCCGCATCCTGCGCCTGCAGCGGCTCGATATGGGTTTCGACCTCGACGTCGGTGCCCAACTCGGCCGCGATCGCCTTTTCCAAATCGTCAGCCAAGTCGTGCGCCGCGCGCAGACTGAGCTTGCCGTCCACCTCCAGATCGAGCGACACGGCGCGACGCTCCTTGAGATCGTGAACGGTGACGTGATGCACGGCGAGCGCCTTGTTGCGCGCGATGACAAAGATACGGTCCATCATCGATTCGTTGTCGAGCGCGATGGGCGTCATGGTGACGGTGACGTCGGCGTCCTCGAACAGGCGCATGACCACTTGCTGTATGTTGACCTTCACCGTCGCGAACCGGTCGGGCGGGAACGTTCGCGGCAAGGCAACCGCGGCATCGATGAAGTAACGCGGGCCCACCATGCGCACTCGGACCCGGTCGACCTTCACGACGCCGGGGACCTTGCGCAGTGCGGCCTCGACCTTGTCCGCGGCGCCTTCCGGTGCGGTATCGACCAAGGTCGCAATCGTGCGCCGCGCCATGCGAAAGCCGAGCGCGGAAATCAGGACGGCGACCGCGATAGCGGCCGCCGGGTCGCCCCAGCTATAGCCATAGGCGGAGAGCATAAGCCCGATGATGACGGGAATGGAGCCGAAGAAATCCGACGCGAAGTGAAGGGAGTCGGCTTCCAGAGCCTGGCTCTTGGTCTCACGCGCAACGCGGAGCAGGGCGCGTGCCCGCCAGGCATTGACGACCATCTCGACGCCCAGCACGACGAAGGGAATGATGGAAAAGGCCACCACCGAGCCGCCGGATCTGAGTCGTGTAACGGCTTCGACGGCAACGCCGCCCGCGAGCAGAAACAGCATTGCCGATTCCGCCAACGCAGCCACGCTCTCGACCTTGCCGTGCCCATAGTGGTGCTCCGCGTCGGGCGGCCGGTCGGCGACCCGCACGGCGAACCAGGTGACGAGCGTGGCGCCCAGGTCGATCAGGCTGTGCAGGGCATCGGAAATAAGCGCCAGGCTGCCGATCATGACGCCGACAATGAATTTCGCCGCCGCGAGAGATCCGCTCGCGAAGACGGAGACGATGGCGACCCGTTCTTTCTTGCTCGACATGATGCGGTATCTAGCGCAGCCGCGGGACGAATTCGACTGCGGTAGATGCTCCTGCGACTAATTCGCGATTGCGTTTAATGGCTGATCTCCTCGATCCGGCAGTAATTCCGCCCGATGAACACGTCATCCTCGGGCCAAGGGAATTGGTGGCCGAGCGCGGATACGCCTTGGAGCGTGGCCGCAAAGACGGCGCGCTTCATTTCGCGATCGGCGGCGGGGAGGTTTTCCGGCAGGTGTCTGCAGGCATAACCGACATGGTGCACGACGCGTGCGGGTATGTCCGCAGCGGCGGCGAGGGCCGCTTTCGCGGTCATGTAATGGTCGGCATGATCGCCCGCATTGAAGGCGGGGTTCGATTCCGGCACATGCAGGTTCACCGCGCGATCCGGCGCACGCTCGAATTCGATGATGCCGCGCAGCGTCGACGTTAGATCATCCCAGCCCCGGTACACAGCCGTACCGTCGACGGCGGTCATTGTGTCGATTTCGCCGTTCGCCAGCCGCGTCAGGGACTGATAGCCGGTCGTCGCGTAGCCGCTGCCGGCGGGGCTGCCATCAGGCAGGCGCAGGAAATAAGCTGCGGTGTTGCGATAGCGCAGACGGCGGATTGCGTGACCCTTGAATGTCACCACCGAAACGTCGGCCTCGGCCGGCGGGCGCTCATTAGCGTCGGCTATGTAACGGACTGCGGTTTCCGCGCCGTTTTCGCGGGCGACATAAAATGGGTGCTTGCCGCCGTCGTGTTCCAAGCCGTAGCCGGCGTCGCCGGCGGTCATGTGGATGAACACACAGCGGCAATCTTCGTCGAGAACGTCCTGAGACGCAGGCGGATTCATGAATAACTGCCAGTCGTCCGGATGAGCCGAGAAGTAGAACGCAACGCGCTTGATCTGTTCGTTCGCCATCGTCAGATACACGGACGAATGTAGGGTTTGTTCACGTCCCACAACTCATCGAGCAGCTTGACGGCCGCGTCGGCGGAGTTCACCACCGGATCGATCAGCAGCGCCTGCAGTGCGATTTCTTTGGAGCCGCGCACCGCCGCCTCGACCGCGAGCTCATGCACCTGCACCGGCGTATGCAGTAACTTGGCGACGGCGTCAGGCAAGGGACCAAGCGAGATCGGATGAATGCCGGCGGCATCCGCCATCACCGGCACTTCCACGGCGGCATCATAAGGCAGGTTGGGGATGGTGCCGCGGTTTGGCACCACGCCGGATTCGAGCACGCGCTTCTTGTTGTGCAGAATGCCGCCGATGGCGGCGGCGCCGCGTTCGCCCGATGGCGTCAGCCAGTCGGCGGGTGGAGAAGAGCCGGCAAGCACCTTGTCGAGTGTGTCGCCGAATTCAACGCGTCCGCGTTCGTCGGCGTCGAAATCGTAGCCATGCTCACCGCCTTCCCAGCCAAAGCTAAGATATTCGCCGAGATGGTCGTCGCTGCAGGTGAACCAATAACCGAAAGCGCGGAAGAGGCGGCGCGTGAGCGGCGCGAAGGAGGGGTCGTGATCCTTCTCCTTCTCGCGCAGCAGCGGGTAGAGGTCCTTGCCCGTCTTATGATGGCGGATATGCAGAAGGCACTGGAAGTGGTTGATACCGGCGCCCCAGACGTCGATGTCTTCGCGCGGCATGTCGAGGATCCGGCTCACGGCATCCTGACCCATGAAGATGCCGTGGCACAGCCCAAGCACGGGAATCGCACTGTATTTACCGAGCGCGAGGACGATGCGGCTTTCCGGATTGGAGAAGTTGATGAATATCGCCTTGGGGCAGAGTTCCTGCATCTCATGCACGATGTCGAACACCAAAGGCAGCGTGCGCAAGGTGAAGAACAGCCCGCCCGGGCCGCCATTTTCGCCGAGCGTGTGACGGATGCCGTATTTGCGCGGCACGTCGAAATCGGGTTTCCATAACCGGTTGCGGTCGATGGCCGCGGCGTTGACTACAAAACCAGCGCCGCTGAGCGCGGCGCGGCGGTCGGTGGTCTGTTCGATGACGAGACCGGCGCCGCTTTTGTCATTCAGAAGACGCGCGAGCGCCGCGGCCTTCGACAAGGTCTCGGGATTGCGGCCGACCAAAGTGAGTGTGCTGCCGCGCAGTTCGTCGGTGCTGAACACGTCGCGGAACATGCTCAGGCCGAACGACATGCTGGTGGCGCCGATGAAGACGATCTTGGTGCGGTTGCCCATTGCGCGGCTCCTCAGGTGACCGGCACGGTCGCGCCGTGCAGAACTTCCGCCTCGGCGTTCAGTGCGGTCATCGCCTGCGTCAGTTCCTCGTAGACGCGGTCGTCGATAGTGACGGTGCCGAAGTTCGAGTTCTCGCCGTCGAAGCGGCCTTCGGCCGGCTGGTCGGCATGCTCGAACCAATGAAGGCCGACGAGCAGAGGATGGCGTAGCGCCTTGCGGGCGTAGTTGTGGTATGCCGCCGCGCGGTCCTTTTGCGTGGCGACCACCGGGCCGGCGCCATTGGTGTTGGGTAGGCCGGAATCGGCGCCGCGGAAGGAGAATTCGCCGAGCAGGCAGGGCTTGCCGGTCGGCGCGTAGGCGGCGAGCGCGCCGTCGGCATCGGGCCCGTAGCAGTTGAACGAGATCACATCGACGTGGCGGGCGGCCGCGTCGATGACGGCGCGCGGGGGCGGAAAAGCGAAGCGCGAGCCGAGCACGAGATGGTTGGCGTCGGCCGCTTTGATTGCCGCGGTTGTGAGGGCGAAATAGCGGTCGGCAAGCTCGGCGAGGAACGCGTCGCAGTCGTCGAAGAACGCCTTGCGCTGTGGGTCGGCGCGATCGGCGTCGGCTTCGCTCTTGGCGTTACGGTCGTAAGGCGGCTTGCGCTGGTAGGATGGCGCGATGGCGGTCAGCGCTTCGAGTTCGTTCCAATCGTGTGCCGCGGTGCGCCATGCCGCGTTGAATGCTTCAAAATTCGGATAACGCCCGCGCAGCATGGCGATCGCCGCCCGGCGGCCGGGTGTCGCCGGCAGGAGTTTCATGAACAGCGGCAGCAATTCGTCCGGTCCGCGCCAGTCCGGGCACCAGCGCAATTCGTTGTCGATGAACCAGCCGATGATGTTGGCCTCGCCGGCGTGCGGCGAACATAGATCGAGCGCGCGGCGCGCGATGTGCGTCTCAAAAGCGGGATCGAAGACGTCGGGGAAATCCTGCTTCGGCCACCCCGGATTCAGGTCGTTCGTGTCCCAAGCGAAAGTCATGGCCAGATCGATATTGGGTGTGACTGCGAGCGACGTATTCGTCGCCACGGTCACATCCGACCACGAACCGAGTGTGTTGAAGCCCCAGCCAATCAGACGCTGTGCGGCCGCTTGCTTCCAAGCTGCTTCGCTGCCGTATTTGCGCTGGCAGGCTTCGGCATAGGGCGCGCGTTTGGTGTCGCCAATGGTGTCCTGTTCGAAGCGGACGTTGTTGACACCTTTGGAGAGGAACAGGCCTCCGTCCGGATCGACCAGCCACTGCACGCCGCTTTGCGCGGTCACGCGGAAGAAGCCGCTGCCCGGCAAGCCGCGGCCGGCGAGGCCGCCCCATCGTGTTCGTGCGCTTTGACGTGACATCCCTGTCCTCTGCGCGAAATCGACCATAGACTGGCGCGTTCGCGGCGCAATCTCTTGATTTGTCTCAAGTTGCCGCGGCATACGGCCGTCATGATGAGCGTGCTTTAAAAACGTAAAGGGGAGCCATGCCGGACCTGCCGCGTATCGACGCCTTGCGGCCCGATTTCATCTGGGGGGTCTCGACCTCCGCCTTCCAGATCGAAGGTGCCAGCCGCGAGGACGGGCGCGGTCCGAGCGTATGGGACACCGACGGTCGCCGTGGCGTCATCCCCGGCAAGGATACCGGCGACATCGCCTGCGACCACTATCACCGCTACACGGAAGACATCGCGCTGATGCAACGGCTCGGCGTCAACGCCTACCGCTTTTCGGTCGCCTGGCCGCGCGTGCTGCCGCAGGGGCGGGGGCAGGCGAACGAGCCGGGGCTCGCCTTTTACGACCGGCTGATCGACAGCTTGCTTGCCGCGGGTATCGAGCCTTGGCTGTGCCTCTATCACTGGGATTTGCCGCAGGCGCTCGATGACCTCGGCGGCTGGACCAATAGGGACAGTGCCGCGTGGTTTGCCGACTATGCCGCCTTGGTGGCGGATCGGTACGGCGACCGCGTCAAGCGCTTCGCGACCTTCAACGAGCCGGGGATCTTCACGCTGTTCGGTTATGGCTTCGGCCGCAGCGACCGCGACGAAACCGCCATCGACGATCTGCACCGCGCCATCCATCATGTGAATCTCAGCCATGGCGCCGCCGTCGATGTATTGCGCGCACGGGTGGCGGGCGCATCGATCGGTTCAATTCATAACGTCCAGCCGTGCCTGCCTTCATCGCCTTCGGAGGAGGAGGGTGCGCGCTGGTGCGACACTTATTGGAATCGCGCTTACCCCGATCCGCAATATCTCGGTCGCTATCCGGAGCTGCTTCAGCCGGCGATGGAGCGTATCGCCCAGCCGGGCGATCTCGCGCGCATTCATCGGCCCGTCGACTGGTTCGGGCTCAACCACTACAGCCCGATCTATGTGCGCACGGACAATGGCGCGCGCTTCCGCTTCGCCTTCGGCGACCGCCCGCCCGGCACGCCGGTGACGCCGATGGACTGGCCGATCGTGCCTGAAGGCTTTCGCGACAGCCTCGTGCGCGTGGCGAAAGAGTATGGCTCGCCCGTCTATGTGACGGAAAACGGCTTTGGGGGCCACGACCAGCTCGACGCCAACGGCAACGTTGTCGATATCGATCGGATCGCCTTTCTCAAGGGCTATATCAACGCCATGAACGACGCGGCCGCGGCGGGCGTCGACATCCGTGGCTATATGGTCTGGTCGCTGCTCGACAATTTCGAGTGGGATTCCGGTTACGCCGCGCGCTTCGGCCTCGTCTACATCGACTATCCGACGCAGAAGCGAATCCCGAAGGCCTCTTTCGATTGGTACCGGGCGCTGATCAAGACCGCTCGGGCGCGGGCTTGGTACTTTCCTTGGCCTCTAACTCATCCAACGCGATGAGGAGGCTGCCGACACGGTGAACGGACGAGCGCCAGTCGGCCACCCGCTGGTAATTGTCCACCAGCCAGTTGAACGCGCCTTGCACGGTGACGAAGGCGGCGGCCGACTGCGTCAGTTCGCCCAGCGTCATCGCACCGCTCAGGTACTTGGGCACGCAGAGGAGCCAGGCCACCACCGGCGCCAGCAGGAAGTTGCTGTGCGAGATGAGCGTGGTGCGCACAAGCTGCCAGCAGAACTCGCGCCACCACAGCAGTACGGTTTGCAGCCTGAGCCACAAGGCGCTGCGCATCTCGCCGTCGATGGGCTTCGTGTCATCGACGATTTTCTCGCCGCGAAACGCGTCGGCCGCCGCGCGGAATTCCGCTTCCGACTGGTTCATACGCTCGATGACGCCGGTGAGGTGGTGCCCGACGAACGCCATCAGCGTTGACATGATGCCTGCATAGACAATGACGCCGAGCACGAGATAACCGGGAATCGTCACCGTCACGCCGAACAGCGGCACATCGAGGCTGCCGCCGACAGTCCACAGCACCCCGAAGAAGGTGAGGGCGGTGAGAATGGAGGAAATGAAGGCCAACGAAAGATCGATCGGCGCGTCGGTCGCGATGCGGACATCGACGGCGATCCGGTATTCCGGGTTTTCCGTGCCTTTAACCATCCCATTCAGATGGCGGAACCTGTCGTTCTCCAACCACGTGCCGACGACCTGACGGGTCAGTGCCTCGCGCCAGCCGCGCTGCGCCGTCATCCGGCCCCACACCGATGTGGCCGCCAAGGCGACGCTGATGACCGCCAGCGGGACGAACAACTGCGCCTGGAACCACAGTGCCGCCGCGTCGCGGCGTTCCAGCGCATCGAAGAAATTTCGGTTCCAGAGGTTGAGGAGAAGCTGCACCAACAACTGAAGCAGCAGGATCGTCAGCAGAAAGCTGCCGAGGATGACGACCCAACTCTTGTGGTCGCGCCAAACCAACATGGCCGATCGCCAAAAGCGAGCCGTCAGTTGTTTATGGTTGAACGTAAAGGCGCTCAGATTGAAAAGCTGCATGGATGGCGGGTCCGGTGGTGCGCGGCCGTTCAACTGAATATGGCGCAGTAATTATGACGCCAATCGGCTCGTTCGGGCTTTGATCTGCATCATCCCCCGGACTTTGGGCGCGGGAGCGCTAGGGCACCACGACCACGGTGCACGGGGCCAAGTTTGCGATCTTCTGCGATACGCTCCCCAGCAGCAGTTGGGTCAGTTGGCTGCGTCCGCGCCGTCCGAGGACCACCACGCTCGCCTTTTCTCGCTGAATGACATCGAGAATGGCTTGCGCCGGATCGCCCCATCCGCAGCGCAACACGGGGTCCGTAATTCCCTGGCGCCGGGCCCGTCGTGCGGCCTGGCGGAGAACGCGATCCGCTTTTGCCTTGAGCGTCTTGCTGAGATCGCCGTCCGTGCTGGCCAATCGGCGCAATTCTGCGCCCGTCACATTGCCGCCGATGGTGACGATGACCAACTCGGAACTGGTCGTCTTGGCGAGTTCGGCGGCCGCATCGACAGCCCGATTCCCGCCGTCAGAGCCGTCAGTGGCAACAACGATGCGTTTCATCCGGCGCCCGCTTATGTTGCTGGTGGCGAAGGGCATGAAACGCGGAACTGGCCGGCGAGGTCAAGAACCAAAGCAATAAGAAGCCTTTGACCGACATCAATGCCGTTACGGCTCAGCACGTTCGTATATGCCTACCGCAACGAGGGCAGAGCAATGACCCAGGACCGTATTCGCTGGTTTGCCGATATCCGGCTTGCCGATGTCGGCCAGGTCGGCGGCAAGAATGCGTCGCTGGGAGAGCTTTACGCCACGCTGGCGCCAGCGGGTGTTCGCGTGCCCAATGGCTTTGCCGTGACGGCCGGCGCTTTCCGCGAGGTTCTCACCGCGGCCAAGGCCTGGGAGCCGCTCCACCGGCTGCTCGATGGTCTCGACAAGCGCGACATCGCACGTCTGGCGCAGGCTGCGGCCGAAGCGCGACAAATTGTCTACCGGGCGGCGGACAGCGACTGGCTCCGCGAGCAGGTCGTGCAGGCCTACCGGCAGTTGGAAACGGAATACGGCTCCGGTATCGCGGTCGCCGTCCGGAGTTCGGCCACGGCGGAAGACTTGCCGACTGCCAGTTTCGCCGGACAGCACGAGAGCTATCTGAACGTGAGAGGGCCGGACGAACTGTTCGAGGCTTGCCGGCGCTGCTTTGCGTCCTTGTTCACCGACCGCGCCATCTCTTATCGCATCGACAACGGCTTTGACCATTTCAAGGTGGCCTTGTCCGTGGGCGTCATGAAGATGGTGCGCGCGGGCGGCGCTTCGAGCGGCGTGATGTTCACGCTCGATACCGAGTCGGGTTTCCGCGACGTGGTCTTTGTGTCTGGCGTTTACGGGCTCGGCGAAAACATTGTGCAGGGCACCGTCGACCCGGACGAGTTCTACGTGCACAAGCCGACCTTCAATGCGGGCAAACGCGCGGTGCTCAGCCGCACGCTCGGACGCAAGCATTTGCGCATGATCTACGCCGATCAAGGCGGCGGCACACAGAACGTGCCGGTGCCGGACGCGGATCAGGCGCGCTTCTGCCTCGACGATGCCGAAGTGCTCAAGCTAGCCGCCGACGCGATCAAGATCGAGGAGCATTACTCGGCGAATGCCGGTCATCCGATGCCGATGGACATTGAATGGGCCAAGGACAGCGAGGACGGTCAACTTTACATCATCCAGGCGCGGCCGGAGACGGTGGTGTCGCAACGGTCGGCGACTGGCTTTGAGACCTATGCGCTTGGAGCGCAGGGAACGGTGCTCGCCACCGGCCGCGCGGTCGGTGAGAAGATCGCGATTGGACCGGTGCGTGTCATCACCGACGCGCATCAATTGGCTGAATTCAAGCCGGGCGACGTGCTGGTCGCGGAGCAGACAACGCCGGATTGGGAGCCGGTGATGAAGATCGCCGCCGCCATCGTGACCGAACGGGGCGGGCGGACGTGCCATGCCGCCATCGTGGCGCGCGAGCTCGGTGTGCCGGCCGTGGTCGGCGCGGAGGGCGCGCGGAAGAAATTGAAGACCGGCGCGTCCGTGACGGTGTCCTGCGCCGAAGGCGACGTAGGGCGCGTGTACGAGGGTGCGCTGCCGATCAAGAGGACGAAAGTCGATCTGGCGACGCTGAAGAAACCGCGCACGGCGATCATGCTCAATCTCGGCAATCCGGAGCTGGCGTTCCGTTCCGCGATGCTGCCGGGCGATGGCGTCGGCCTCGCGCGCATGGAGTTCATCATCAGCGAGCATATCCGCGTGCATCCGATGGCGCTTGTCCATCCGGAGAAGGTGGCCTCGCCTGCGGCGCGCGAGGAGATCGCGAAGCTCGTGCGCGGTTATGCGACGCCGGCCGATTACTTTGTGCGCAAGCTGTCGGAAGGCATCGGCACGATCGGCGCGGCCTTCTATCCGAAGCCGGTGATCGTGCGGCTGTCGGACTTCAAGACCAACGAATATGCCAAGCTCGTGGGTGGCGAGGGATTCGAGCCGAAGGAAGAGAACCCGATGCTCGGCTTCCGCGGTGCCGCCCGCTACGCGCATCCGGCCTACAAAGAAGGCTTCGCGCTCGAATGCGCGGCGCTGCGCCGCGTGCGCGAGCACATGGGGCTGACGAATGTACTGGTGATGGTGCCGTTCTGCCGGCGCGTCGAAGAGGCACGGCGGGTGATCGACACGATGGCCGCCAATGGCCTCAAGCGTGGCGAGAACGGGCTCGAGATCTACGTCATGTGCGAAATTCCGAACAACGTCATCCAGATCGACGCTTTCGCCGCGCTTTTCGACGGCTTCTCCATCGGCTCCAACGATCTGACTCAGCTCACGCTCGGCGTCGACCGCGATTCAGACATCGTCGCCTTCGATTTCGACGAGCGCGACCCCGGCATGCTCGAGATGCTGCGGCTTGCGGTGACCGGCGCCAAGCGCAACCACCGCCATGTCGGTATCTGCGGTGAAGCGCCCGCCAACTATCCGGAGATCGCCCGTTATCTCGCCGAGCTCGGCATCGACTCGATCAGCGTCAACCCGTCGAGCCTGTTGCGCACGATGGAGGCCGTTGCTGAAGCCGAAGGCAAGGGGGCGTGTAAGGCCTCAGGCGATCGCGTCCGTGCGCACGCAAGGCACGGCAAGCACAGCTAACGCATCGCGGGTGGCGGCCATGGAGCCGCCGACGTCGATGCCGCGGCAGGCGTCCTCGACGACGATCGTTTCGAAGCCCTCGCGATGGGCATCTTCGGCTGAATAACGGACGCAGAAATCGAAGGCGAGCCCCGCCAGGACCACGCGCCGCAGACCGCGTTCGCGCAAGTAGCCGATCAGCCCGGTGTGGGTCGAGCGATCGTTCTCGTAGAAGGCCGAGTAGGAGTCGATGGCGCGGTGATATCCCTTGCGCAGGACCAGTTGGGCATGCGGGACATCCAGGTCGTTGCGGAAAGCCGCGCCCGGCGTGCCCTGCACACAATGATCCGGCCAGAGCACCTGCGACCCGTAAGAGACCTCGATCGTGTCGTAAGGCTGCTTACCGGCATGGGATGACGCAAAGGACAGATGGCCCTTCGGGTGCCAGTCCTGCGTCAGCACCACATGCGCAAACCGCGCGGCGAGACGGTTGATCACGGGGACGACCTCGTCGCCTTTCGGCACGGCCAGCTTGCCGCCGGGGCAGAAGTCGTTCTGCACGTCGACGACCAGCAGGACGTCGCTTTCGCCGACTGAAAAGCGTTCGGGCATGAGACGTCACTCTCGCAGGTTGCGTGCGGCCGGCAATATTGGGTTCGACCGTTTTCAAGCGCAAGCGCTCTGGGTCCAGACTTTAGGTGCCTGATCTGTTGTCCTTGCACACAGTGCTTCAGGCGGCCAATTGACAACAGCTATGCTTGTGAAATATCACAATCATCGTACATTCGTTGGCGCCAGCCGCTGAATTTGTGATCGGGGCCCGGTCGCGGACGAGTTCCGATTGTCGAAGCCGCTCCTGGGTGACCGCCGTGCCGCCGAAGACCAAAGCAAAGCCTCGGCTGAAAGTCGCGGCGGAGGCATCCCAGGAACCCGCAGGTCAATCGCTGCGCGACGTCGCTTACGATCAGATCAAGCACCGCATCATCACCTGCGCTTTCAAGCCGGGCGAGTATCTGAACGAAGCCTACGTGTCGGCCTCGCTCGGCATTGGGCGTACGCCCGTGCATCAAGCGCTCGATCGGCTGATGCATGAGGACATGGTGGAGGTCATTCCGCGCAAGGGCGTGATCGTCAAGCCGGTGAGCCTCGAAGAGGTGATGCAGATCATTGAAGTGCGGTTGATCCATGAACCCCACGGCGCGCGGTTGGCGGCCGAGCGGGCGGACGACACTGATATTTCGGTCATGGCCGATATTTTGGCGCGCGCGGAGCGCTGGACCGCCGTGCGCAATGTCAAAGAGATGATGCTGCTGGATCGTGAGTTCCATCTCGCGCTGGCGCGTGCGGCCAAGAATGCGGTGCTGGCGGACATTCTGCGCAAGCTGCACGAGCGCTCACTGCGGTTCTGGTTCATCTCTCTGACGGCTCCGGATCATCACGCGACCGTGCAGGAGCAGCACGCGGCTATTCTCCAGGCTATCCGTGACCGCGATGCCGACGCCGCCGAAGCCGCGATGCGTACCCATATCGAATCGTTCAGGCGCAATGTCGCACGTTACTTGTAGTTCGATGCATGTCGGCCTGTAACGCTTATCACCAGATGAAGAAGTCCACGGCAGCCCGGTTGAGCCGGGGTCCGCGCGCTGCCGCTATGCATGGAGTAGACCGATGACGACGCGTCGAGATTTCCTTTCCCTGGCGGGCGGCTTGGCTGCGGCCGGCCTTGTAACGCCGGCCTATGCGCAGGCGTGGCCGCAGAAGCCCGTAATCATTGCCGTGCCGTTTGCGCCTGGCGGCAACACTGACGGGATCGCGCGCATGATCGCGCAGCGGTTGACCGAAAAGCTCGGGCAGCAATTCGTTGTCGAGAACAAGGTCGGCGCCGGCGGTGCACTGGCCGCGGACATCGTGGCGCGTGCGCAGCCGGACGGCTACACCTTGTTCGTAACGGCAGTGTCGGTGCTCACCATCGTGCCGAAGATGATGAAGGTAAAGTACGACCCGGCGAAGGATTTCGCGCCGATCAGCAACATCGCCACCAATCCCTTCGTGTTGATCGTCCACAAGGACGTGCCGGTGAGGTCGGTCGAGGAGTTCATTGCTTACGCAAAGGCGCGCAAGGATGCGCTTTCTTATGCGTCGGCCGGGCAGGGCAGCCTCTCGCATCTGGCCATGGCGCTGTTCCTGAAACAGGCCGGGATCGAAATGACCCACGTACCCTACAAGGGCAACGCGCCGGCGCTGGCCGACGTCGTTGCGGGACACGTGCCGGCCATGTTCTCCAATCTGTCCGACGCGTTGCCGCAGATGGCCGGTGGCAACGTCCGGGCGATCGCGGTGTCCGGCGACAAGCGCGCTGTGCAGGCCCCCGATGTCCCGACGGTCGCGGAGTCAGGCTATCCCGCCTACAAGGCACTCACCTGGAATGGCTTGGTGGCGCCGGCCGGCACACCAAAGGAGATCATCGATAAGGTGGCGAAGGTCGTCGCCGACGCCAGCAAGGACCCGGTCTTCGCTCAAAAGCTCGCCACCTATGGCGTCGACCCGCTCGGCAACACGCCGGAAGAATTCGCCAAGATGATCAGGGATGACATCGTGACTTGGGCGGCTGCATTGCAGGCCGCTGGAATCACGCAAGTGCAGTAAGAAGTAGAAGAGCGCGCTCACGATGAAATCCGAATCTGCCGTTATCATTGCCGGCGGTGGCCCTGTTGGGGTCGTCGCCGCGCTTGCCCTCGCGCAAAAGGGTGTCAGTGTCCGCGTGTTCGAGGGGGCTGAACGGGTCGATGAATCGCCGCGCGCTTCGACGACACATCCGGCGACGCTGGAGATGCTGGCTGCGCTCGGGCTCTTGGATGAGGTGGTTGCGCGCGGCCTGGTCGCGCGCACCTTCCAGTTCTGGGATAGGCCGGGCCGCCGTATGGTCGCCGAATTCGACCATGCCGTGTTGGACAAGGACACACCGTATCCCTTCGTCGTGCAGTGCGAGCAGCACAAGCTCGCCAAGATGGCGATCGAGCGGTTACGTGCGCTGCCGAACGCGGAGGTGCGCTTTTCCGCACGCGCCGAATCGATCGCCCAGTTCGACGACAGGGTCGAAGTCACTCTCGAAACGGCGCAGGGACGGGAGACCGTTGCCGCCCGCTATCTGGTAGGCGCTGATGGCGGCCGGTCGACGGTGCGCAAGGCGCTCGGCATCGACTTCGAGGGCTATACGTTTCCGGAACGCTTTCTCGTCCTGACGACGTCGGCCGATTTTACGGCCGATATCGGCGTGGGTTTTCGCAATTATTTCTCCGATCCGGACGAATGGGCGAACCTGTTCAAGGTTGCCGGCGAGGATGGCAGCGGCCTGTGGCGCGTGGTGTTTCCGACGGTGCCGGGCGAGACCGACGAGCAAGTGCTCAACGATGAGGCGGTTGAGCGCCGCCTGCAAAAGTTCTTTCCGCGCTCGTCGCCTTACCCAGTGACCCATCGCAACATCTACAATGTGCATCAGCGCGTGGCGGCGAAATTCCAGCTCAGCCGCGTATTCCTCGCCGGCGATGCCGCGCACGTTAACAATCCGATCGGTGGGCTCGGCCTGAACTGCGGCATCCATGATGCAATGGACGTGGCAGCGTTGCTGGCAGGCGTCATTAAGGGCGATCTGCCGGAAGCCGCGCTCTCACGCTATGACGAGCGGCGTCGCCCGATGAACATCGAGTACGTCCAGCAGCAGACCATCGCGAACAAGAAGCGTCTGGAAGAGAAGGACGCGCAGAGCCGTGCGGCGAACTTCGAATTCCTGCGCAAGACGGCGGCAGACCCGGCCGCTCACCGCGCTTTCCTCCTGCGGACGTCGCTGCTGGAGAGCGTGCGCAAGCAGGCGCCCATAACCGCCTGATCTTTTATCGCGCCTCTTTGTTGACCGTGGAGTGACCATGAAGCTCGCCGTGCCGGACATGATCTCCAACTCCTACTTCCCGGCGATTGCCGCGATCGAGCTCGGCTTTTTCAAGCGCGAAGGCCTCGATGTCGAGCTGGAGATGATCTTTCCCGTCGATAAGGCCTACATGGCGTTGCGCGATGGCACCATCGACTTCGTCGGCGGCTCGGCGCATTCGGCGCTGGCGGCATTTCCGGAATGGCAGGGCGTCAAGCTCATCTGTGCGCAGGCGCAGGGCATGTATTGGTTCCTGGTCATGCGTAAGGATCTCGGCGCAAAGCGCGGCGACATCAGCGCGGTCAAGGGCCGTCGTATCGGCGCGGCACCGTGGGTCGAGATGGGCTTGCGCCGCTTGCTGGTCGAAGCGGGTATCGATCTTGAGCGCGACGATGTGAAGATCGCGCCGGTGCCCGGCTCGCAAGGAGCGGGCGTTAATTTCGGGGTCACTGCGGCGCAAGCGCTGGCCGACGGCAAGATCGATGGCTTCTGGGCCAACGGCATGGGGACAGAAGTGGCGGTCCGCAACGGCACCGGCATGGTGGTGCTCGACGTCCGCCGCGGCGACGGTCCTCCTGGCTGTTTCAATTACACCATGGCCTCGATCGCGACGACCGATGCTCTCATCGAGCGATCGCCGGAGACGGCAGCGGCAGCCGTTCGGGCGATCGTCGCTATACAGCGGGCGCTGAAGGAAAATCCCGATCTCGCCACGCAGGCAGCACAGCAGCTGTTTCCGGCAAGCGAGACCGCGCTGATCAAAGACCTGATCGTGCGCGACCTGCCTTATTACGATGCGTCGATCTCATCGGAATTTGTCGCAGGCATGAACCGCTTCACGCGCGACATCGGAATTGCGAGCGGGCAGGCGCCGTACGAGCGCGTGGTCGCGACCCAGTTCAGCGAGCTGTGGAAATAGCCGCGCGGTTTTAAGCTACGGCTTGTGACCGTTCTTGAGGAACGCGGCGCAGACCATGCCGGCCGTATCGGCAACCGCGGCGTCTCGCGTCACCAACGCGGCGACAATGGCGCCGTCGATGACCAGACCCAAGGCGTGCGCGACTTGCGCCGGCTCATTGTAACCTGCTTCGTCGCACAATTCGGTTAGCCGCTCGAGCACGACCTTCTTGTGCGCTAGCGCGAGCGTGCGCATCCGGTCGTCGGCCTTGTCGCTTTCACCGACCGCATTGATGAAGGGACAGCCGTAGAAGTTCTCCTGACCGAACCAGGCTTTGAGCGTCGGCGCGATGCGCGCCAGCCGCTCAAGTGCTGTGCCGCCGGGACCATCGATCTCGGCAAGGAACCAACTGCGCCAAGCGCGTCCCTCGCGTTCGAGCACGACTTCGACCAGGCCGTCCTTAGAGCCGAACGCTTTATAGAGTGTCGTCTTTGCCGTGCCCGCGGCGTCGATGATCGCATCGACACCGACTGAATTCACGCCGTAGCGGCAGAACAGGCGCGTGGCCGCCTCGATCAGCCGCTCCTGCGGGGAGGGCACGGGGGCGGCGGCCGTTTCGGCCGGCAGGTCAGCAACAGAGCTGGCAAGCGCTGAATCCATGCCATCAGTTAAAGCGCGTCGCGCCGGAGCGCAATACAAAGAAGAACGACCGTTCTGTCTTTGCGTCTAAAGCGGGCAGCTTGCCTGTATTTTTGATCAGAAAATGAGCGACGCGGGCACTTTCCCGGACCCACGCCGACTGCCATTCTGATTCCACACGGTTTTCCCGGCTGGCACGTCTCCTGCATAATACAGAACGTTCTGTATCCTAACTCCGCAGAGAGGAAACCATGAGCCAAGCCGTCGCCAAGACCGCCCTGACCGGGTGTCTCGCTCCAATCGACAAGGGGGGCCTCGACGAGCTGATCGCCAAGGGCAAAGCCGACCCCAAGGTCATCAAGACCCTCAAGTGCAAGACCGTCGCCGAAGGCCGCTTCCGCCACCTGAATTTCGTGCGCAACCTGCCGGCTTACATCGTCGACGAGCCGCCGGGTCTGCTCGGCGACGACACAGCGCCGAACCCCTCGGAGGCTTCATTGGCCGCGTTGGGTTCGTGCCTCGCCGTCGGCATCCACGCCAACGCCGTTGCCAACGGTATCACCGTCTACAAGCTCGAGATCGAGCTCGAGGGCGACCTCAACATCACCGGCGTTTGGGGCACCGGCGATCTTTCGGAGAAGCCGGTCGGTTTCACCGACGTGCGCGCCAAAGTGACCTTCGAGGCCGACAAGCCGCGTGAAGAGTTGGAAGCGCTGATCGCCCATTCCAAGAAGTGGTCGCCGGTTGCGAACACCTTCATCCGGCCGGTCAATCTCGACGTGACCTTGGCTTGACCGAACGGCGCGGGGACGACCCGCGCCGTTGCCTTTTCATCTGGACGCAAGAGGGGTGCGTGATGCTCGACAGTTCGGTTGCCCGCAATGAAGACAAGCCGGCCGCGGGAGCGGATATGGTCTCCACGATGCGAAACTTGTCGTCGCACGAGCTCGCGCCGCTCGTGCAGAATATCGATGTCGAGGGTCACTATCCGGAAGCTTTCATGCGTGCTTTCGGGCGGGCCGGTGGTTACGCGGCGCACCTGACAGGCGACAACAAGCCCGACATCGATACGGCAGTGCGCGCGATGGCGGCGGCCGGCGAGTACTGCCTCTCTACCTCGTTCTGCATTTGGTGCCAGGACGCGCTCGGCTGGTACATCTTCGCCTCCGACAATGACGGCTTGAAGGAGACGCTCGGATCGCGTGTTGCCACCGGCGAAGCGCTCGGCGGTACGGCGTTGTCCAACCCCATGAAGTCGTTCTTCGGCATCGAGAGCCTGCGGCTGAAAGGGAAGCGCGCCGAGGGCGGATACGTGGTGAGGGGATTGTTGCCCTTCGTCTCCAACCTCGGCGACGATCATTACTTCGGCGCGGTGTTCGAGGTGGAGGAGGGCGGCAAGCGCAACGTGATGGCAATCGTGCCCTGCGCCTCGGAAGGGCTTTCGCTCGCCGACAACACCAAGTTCGTCGCGCTCGATGGCACGCGCACCTTCGCGGTGCAGATGCGCGATGTGTTCATCCCGGACTCGTTGATCCTCGCCGATCCCTGCGACGACTATATCAAGCGCATCCGCGCTGGTTTCGTGCTGTTGCAGGCGGGCATGGCCTTTGGCCTCATCCGCGACTGCATCAATCTGATGCAGCAGGTGAAGGGCCCGCTCGGCCACGTCAACAAATACCTCGATGTTCAGCCGGAACATATCGCCGAGCAATTGCAGGCGATGGAAAAGGCTGTGACTGCGCTCTGCGCCACGCCGTTCGAAACCGATCCCGGCTACTGGCGCGCCGTGATTGAGGCGCGGCTCATCGCCGGCGAAGCCTCTGTCGCGGCGGCGCATGCCGCGATGCTTCACTGCGGCGCGCGCGGCTACGTCACGACGGGCGCGGCGCAGCGTCGTCTGCGTGAGGCTTATTTCGTTGCCATCGTCACGCCGGCCACTAAGCAGCTCAAAAAGATGCTCGCCGATATGGCGCATTAATTCTGGGAAGCGAACACGCGGAAAGGACAAAGCAACACGGCCCGAACCCAGGCTGGCCCCCTGCGATCCAAGATGATCACGCCGGGAAGCGTTGAACATCCAGTAGGAGCGACCCATGACTGAGAAAGTCCTCGTTACGCCCGCCGAACTGTCCGCCATGCTCCCTTCGGAGGATATCGTCCTCATCGACACGCGCGATCCGGCGACCTATGCCGCCGGCCATCTTCCTGGCGCCGTCAATATCCACGACATCTTCACTTATCTCGCCACCTCGACGCCCGATGGCGTCGCCGCCATGCGCGAGAAATTCGCCGGCGTCTTCGGTGCCGCCGGCTTGTCCGGCAAAGAAACCGCGGTGGTCTACGAGCAGTCGATGAACACCGGCTTCGGCCAGTCCTGCCGCGGTTATGTCCTCCTGACTTATCTCGGCTATCCGAAAGTCTTAATCCTGCACGGCGGTTACGCCGCGTGGACGGCGGCCGGTTTGCCTACCACTACCGACGTGCCGGCGCCTAAAGCGGGGAGCTTCGCCGTCGATCCCAAGGCGGCGTCCATCCTGGTCGATCTGCAAGGCATGAAAGCGGCCGTGGCCGATCCCAACATCGTCAAGCTCGACACCCGCGACGTCGACGAATGGATCGCCGATAGCTCTTCGCCCTACGGCAAAGATTTCTGTCCGCGCAAAGGGCGCATTCCGGGCGCGGTCTGGATTGAGTGGTACCGCATGATGAAGCCGACGTCGGCCGGCCCGATGTTCAAGTCGGCGCCGGAGATCCTCGCCGAATGCGCCAGCGTCGGCGTGACGCCAGACACGCCGGTCGTCCTTTACTGCTTCAAAGGCGCGCGCGCCTCCAACACTTTGGTGGCGTTGAAGGAGGCCGGCATCAAGAACGTCAGCCTCTATTTCGGCTCCTGGAACGAATGGTCGCGCGATCCGTCGCTGCCGATCGAGGAAGGGCTTCCTTACAGCAAGGGTTCGTCGGCGGTGGCTGCCGCCTAAGAACTATTCAATACCGGCGGGCGCCTCGTCGAGCGCCCGCCGTGACGTGAAAAGATGCCGCAGCCGGCGATTCCGGCACGAGAAATGCAACGGGGGCCTAGAAAAGCGGCACCGTCAAACAGGGGTGATGAGGATGAGCATTTTCGACAATCCATTCGACGCCAGGCGCGTCAACGGCTGTTCCTGTGGCAACCATGCCGATCAGATGCAGCACGATCATGAGGCACAGCTCCAGCTTCAGCAGACTCTGGCCAGCGAAGAGAAGCGCTACGAGAACGTTGTTGCCTCGGCGGTTCTCAAGGCGGTCATCCCCGATGCGCCGACCCGGCGTGTCTTCCTGCACTCGCTCGGCGCATCCACCGCGCTCGCGGCGCTCTCGCAATTTTTCCCGTTGAAGGCCGCGACCGAGGCCTTCGCCGCCGGCGGCCCGCTGGAGAAGAAGGATCTCAAGGTCGGTTTCATCCCGATCACCTGCGCCACGCCGATCATCATGGCGAAGCCCATGGGCTTCTATGAGAAGCAGGGACTCAATGTCGACGTCGTGAAAACCGCGGGCTGGGCGGTCATCCGTGACAAGACACTGAACAAGGAATACGACGCCTCGCATATGTTGTCGCCGATGCCGGTCGCGATCTCGCTGGGCTTAGGCTCGCAGCCGACGCCCTTCGTCGTGCCGGCGATCGAGAACATCAACGGCCAGGGCATCGTGCTGGCCATGAAGCACAAGGACAAGCGTGATCCGAAGGATTGGAAGGGCATGAAGTTCGCCATTCCCTTCGACTACTCGATGCACAATTACCTGCTGCGCTACTATCTGGCGGAGCATGGCATCGATCCCGACACCGATGTGCAGCTCCGCTCGGTGCCGCCGCCGGAGATGGTCGCCAATCTGCGCGCCGACAACATCGACGGCTTCCTCGCGCCGGACAACATTTGCCAGCGCGCGATCTATGATGGCGTCGGCTTCCTGCACATTCTGTCGAAGGAAATATGGGACGGACATCCGTGCTGCGCCTTTGCGGCGTCGAAGGAATTCATCACGACGGCACCCAATACCTTCGCGGCGCTGTCCCGCGCCATCGTTGACGCAACGGCCTTCAGCTCCAAGGCGGAAAACCGCAAGCAGATCGCGGAAGCCATTGCGCCGGCCAACTACATCAATGCGCCGGTGACGGTGCTCGAGCAGGTGTTGACCGGGACCTACGCCGACGGCCTCGGTGGCATCAAGAAGGACCCCAAGCGCGTCGATTTCGACCCGTTTCCTTGGCAGTCTTTCGCGGTGTGGATGCTCACGCAGATGAAGCGTTGGGGCCAGATCAAGGGCGACGTCGACTACAAGGCGGTGGCCGAGCAGGTGTTCCTGGCGACCGACATGGCTAAACAGATGAAGGAGATGGGCCTGACGCCACCGGCGGCGACGTCGAAGACTTTCGTCGTCATGGGCAAGACATTCGATCCCGCCAAGCCCGCCGAGTATCTCGCCGGCTTCAAGATCAAAAAGGCGGCGTGATGCGGATAGCCGGACCGCACACTCACTTCATCTCCCCCTGGACGGGGGAGGGCGACGCGGGCGCATAACCATGACTCTCTCTCTTACCTTCCGCGCGGCGATCGTGTCGGTCGCGCTGTTTGTCGCGTTTGTTCTCGCCTGGCAGGTTGCAGTCAGCGGCGGCGGCACCGCGGCCAATATGGATCCAGAATACGCCAAGCTGATGGGCGCGACCGCCACGCAAGGCAAGTCGGCGATGCCGGGTCCGCTCGACGTTGGGGCGAAGCTGTGGGAGCAACTTAAGAACCCGTTCTACGACAAGGGACCGAACGATAAGGGTCTTGGCATTCAACTCGCCTATTCAATCGCGCGTGTGCTGACCGGGTATCTGCTGGCGGTTTTGTTTGCGATTCCCGTCGGCTTTCTCATCGGTATGTCGCCGTTGATGAGCAAGGCGCTCGATCCTTTCATCCAGGTGTTGAAGCCGATCTCGCCACTCGCCTGGATGCCGCTTGCGCTCTACACCATCAAGGATTCGAGCCTGTCGGCGATCTTCGTCATCTTCATCTGTTCGCTGTGGCCGACGCTCATCAATACCGCCTTCGGCGTTGCCAATGTGCGCAAGGAATGGCTCAACGTCGCCAAGACGCTTGAAGTCGGCACGTTCCGTCAGGCCTTCACGGTGATCCTGCCGGCGGCGGCGCCCACGATCCTCACTGGCATGCGCATCTCCATCGGCATCGCCTGGCTGGTGATCGTCGCAGCCGAGATGCTCGTCGGCGGCACCGGCATTGGTTACTACGTTTGGAACGAATGGAATAATTTATCGATTACGAGTGTGATTACGGCGATTGTGGTGATTGGAGTCATGGGGATGGTGCTGGACCTGATGCTGGCGCGGCTGACGCGGCTCGTGACGTTCCCGGAGTGAGCATGACCGACAAGTTCATCTCCATCGAGGCGATCGCCCGCAGCTATCCCAAGCCCGGCGGCGGTGAAACCACGATCTTCGAGAACCTGTGGCTGTCGATGACGCGCGGCGAGTTCGTCTGCGTCATCGGCCATTCCGGCTGCGGCAAGACCACCGTGCTCAACATCCTCGCCGGGCTCGACAGCCCGTCCGCCGGCACCGTCATCGTCGACGGCCAGGCGATCGAAGGCCCGAGCCTCGACCGCGCCGTCATCTTCCAGAGCCACGCGCTCTTGCCCTGGCGCACCGTGCTCGGCAACGTCGCTTACGCCGTCTCCTCCAAGCACCGCTCGTGGGGCGCGGCCAAGGTCGCCAAGCACGCGCAGCGCTTCATCGACACGGTCGGCTTGACCGGCGCCGAGCACAAGCGCCCGGCCGAGCTGTCCGGCGGCATGAAGCAGCGCGTCGGCATTGCGCGGGCGCTCTCGATCGAGCCGAAGATCATGCTGATGGACGAGCCGTTCTCCGCGCTCGATGCGCTCACGCGCGGCACGCTGCAGGACGAGGTGCGCCGCATTTGTCTCGAGACCGGGCAGACCGTGTTCATGATCACCCACGACGTCGACGAGGCGATCTATCTCGCCGACAAGGTGGTGCTGATGACCAACGGCCCCGGCGCGGTGATCGCCGAGATCGTCGAGAACCCGCTGCCGAAAGCCCGCGCGCGCGCCGACGTGCACAAGCACCCGCTCTATTACGCGGTGCGCAACCACATCATCGACTTCCTGGTCGCGCGCTCGAAGAGCTTCGACAAGGGCGCCGCTTACGATCCGCGCCAGGTGCCTGTGGTGCGCCCCGGCTTCCCGGAGCCGGCGATCGCCGCGGCGGCCGACCCCACCATCACCCGCGGCCCGCAGGCGGCCGCGCAGTAAGACATAATCTCAGAAGGAGCCTCTCCATGACGCGTGCCGGACTGACCGAAAAGCTGCTCGACATCAAGCGCGAGAAGGGCTGGACCTGGAAATTCATCTGCGAGGAGATCGGCGGCATGTCGCCCGTGCTGATCACCGGCGCGGTGCTCGGCCAGCACAAGATGACCAAGCCGATGGCGGCGAACGCGGCCAAGCTGTTCGGCCTTTCGAAAGCGGAAGAGCGCATGCTCAACGAGGTGCCGATGCGCGGCACCGCGACGCCGATGCCGCCGACCGATCCCTTGATCTACCGTTTGTACGAGCTCGTGCTGGTCAACGGCCCGGCGATGAAGGTGTTGATCGAGGAGGAGTTCGGCGACGGCATCATGTCGGCGATCGACTTCGACATGGTGATCGACCGCCAGCCGGACCCGAAGGGCGACCGCGTCAAGCTCGGCATGACCGGCAAGTTTTTGCCGTTCAAGTATTACGGCGCGACGGGGAACAGCCAGCAGTATGGGTATAAGGAGGAGTAGGGGCTCTTCTTTACCCTCCCCCTTGTGGGGAGGGTCGCTCGCTGAGCGATAGCGAAGCGAGCGGGGTGGGGGTCAAAGTAGAAGTAGACCGGGTGCGGATCCTCACAACAATTACCATTACCCCCACCCCGCTCACCTCACTGCGTTCGGTGAGCGACCCTCCCCACAAGGGGGAGGGTAAGAAGCGGCGGCTTACTCCGCCGCATGATGGCGCCGTTCGCGCCGGTCCAGCAGCCGGTGGAACGCGAGCACGCAGGCAACTGCCAAGCCGATCATCAGGAACGGCCATACCATCGCGAAGATTCCGAATCCTGTCATTCGCGCAATCTCCCGAGCATCGCCAATGCTGACATATGTAGGCTCACGCCCACGGCGCCACAAGCAAACGCGAGTGCTGACAAATAAAAGGCTCCAACGGGCAGTGACGACAGGCCATAAAGCCACGCCGCCGCAGGAGCGAACGCGCCGGCCGCGATCAGCGCCGTGGCGATCGTGTTCAGCCAGGACGCTGTGAGTTTTGTGCGCTCGTTGTGAACCAGAAACATAGGCCACCGATAAGCAACAACCTTAAGAACATATCATGAACATGAACGCAAAAGTTGTCAATTCCAATCTCATTTACTCAGTCTGTTTTCTCGACAATGGGCTTTGTGAGAACGAACGATGAAGCTGCATTACTACCCGGAGACGGACAGCCTTTACATCTAGTTGAAGGACATTCCGGGCGTCGAAACGCGGGAAGTCGCGCTCGGCCTCAACGTCGATCTCGATGAGAAAGGCGAGGTTGTTGGCTTCGATATCGACCATGCCTCGCGCAAGCTCGACCTGTCGAAAATCGAAACCATCGCACTGCCGCCGGCCACCGCGGCGGAGTGAAGGTGAACGCTGTAGGGGGAGTTAGGCGCGCCTGATTGCGCAAGTAGCCTTGCGTTTCGAAATCGCATAACGTCACAGCCCGACTTCCCGCAAATAGCGCGCTTACATTTTAGCTTGCTGGCAAGAATAAATGACATACTCGACCGACGAGCGCTTGAAAGGCTATCTGGACACGAACCAATTGCAACGCGAGCGCATGTGCCTCGCGATCTTGGCAATAGATAAGCGTTTCACCAACGTAAGGCCGCGCCACCCGCGTGGCGGGCCTGATGGGGGAGGCGATATCGATGCAACTTTTCAAGGCGAGCAGAAAGCGATCGGTGCGATTGGGTTTGTCAACCAAGCAACTGACTCGAATGGCCACAAAACAAAAGCAAAAAAGAAATTTAATGCTGATCTTAAATCTGCACTCAAAGCAGAGCCTGATCTTAAGGTATTTGTATTTTTTACCAACGTGAATCTCACCGTATCTGAAAAGGACGCTCTGATCCTTGAGGCAAAAGCAAGTGGACTTGCCCATTGTGAGGTCATCGACAGGGAGAGAATGCGCCTCGTTCTCGACGGTGCAGATGGGCTGAGTATCCGGTTTCAAGCTCTTGGCATGCCTATGTCCGAGGCCGAGCAGGCGACGTTCTTTGCACGTTGGGGCGACGACATTCAAAACGTCATAGTTGATGGCTTCGGAGAGATTAAAAAGTCACTCAACCGCATGCAGTTTTTGCAAGAGATGCGTTTTCCGCTTGCCAACTTGGTCATCATGTTGGAACTCGATCGTGAGTATGACGCAGTAGAAATCGGTCATTTTCGGTTCTTTGTCAGCCTGAGTCTGATGGAGCCGCGTGATGGTTTGATCATGGTAACATTTGGAACGACTGATCGAGCAGGCCGGTTTGAGGCCAAGTCAGTTAAGGATGTGGAGGCAATCCTGCCGGGCATTGAGCACAGCATGACGGGGGTGCGGTGGGAACGAAGAATTCCAGGCATGGAAGACGATTCGCACAAAACTCGAGTAGCAGATGATGATGCCGATGAAGGAATAATGGTTCAGGGTTTCACTTCTATCGGTCAGGAGAAAGTGCGTTTCTTGCGTGCTGCGTTTGGATACGGTGTTGGATTGTTCCGTTTTGGCTCATATCTTTGTTTGTCTGATTTGGACGGCAGTATGCTTGCTCTTTTTGTGAACCGTTCGCTCGCTGACAAGGTTAAAGCGATCCATTTCTACGGGAATGAATACAAGCTTGGGGAACATGGGGCCTTTCGGAAAGACAAGCCGGTATCGGAATTTCGCCCGGACGCGCTGTTTACGCCCGATGAATTGGCAGACGAGTGGGTCCGCATTATGAAAGACGGACCATTCCGAATCCAGTTCTCAGAGACGACACCAGTACGGGTGTTCGAGCCTATCGAAGCTAGCAACTCATTGGCGAAGCCGGCGATGCCTACGAAGAAGGGCTAGCCCATAGGGTTGGGTGTTCGGCCATCTGCTGTTTTAATCGCCTGAGTACATCACGTCGGAAACGCCGAATTCAGTTTCGATGAACTTTCGTGCCAGAAGTCGCATTATCCTAGCTGCGATGTGAAGTCGTTGTACTTCGTGGGCCTCGTCGGGGTCAGACTTTGACTTGTTGGAAGCATGGGCCACGGCGATGCGGCAGGACTGAAAGATGTAATCCTCGGGAAGCGTTTCGCCGCGCAATTCGTTGAATCGCTCAAAGTAGTTATTATACGAGTCAACTGGGCCAGACGGAAAATTCTCCCGGAACCAACGCTTTGGATTATTGGGATGCTTGATTTCGATGATTTTGTAGTAGTTCAGAACTGCATAGCTGATAAAGCCATTTTGCTCAGCGCTGCGAGCTTCCCGGTAGAGCGCAAGTGCGCGTTGAGCATCCTCTGAGTCGGGAATCTTGCGGTCGAATGGATAGGGCCACGCGACACTTGAGCCGAGATTGAGCCGAGGGACTTCGACCGGCACAGGGTTCCCTGACCAGCCAAACTGGCGCACCGCAGCTTGGTCATCGCACCACGTCATGATGCTTAGAAAGCGATTGATGACCGTGATGGCGTCATCATCGCTAAGCCGATTGGCGTGCAAGTCGACATGTACAGACTGAGCGTTGTCCTTTGTCTTCGGCATGAGAACGAGCGAATAGCGGTCGAACTTGATCAGCACCTCTTCTTTCGGCCAGGTCACTTGCGTGTCCACGCCGATATTGAGGAAACGCGAGTTGCGTTTGACGCCGAGTTTTTCGTACCGGCGTTGCCGAGCTTCTTCGGCATCGTATTCCGAGCCATCGCCATCGGGCGCGGAGAAATGCTGCGAAATCTCGATTTCTTGCACCAAGCGGTTGAAGAATTCGGGTCCGAAGGAGAACTCGCGGCACGCGGCGTTGAACATCTCTTCGTCGTCAAAGCTGTGTTCCCTTCCGGGCTGAAGGAGCGACACGGCTTCCTTGGGGACGAAGTGTGCCACGCGGCGCTCGTTATCCTGCGTGTAGGTCAGGCGCGCGCGGCCGTTACTGTTGGTCCCCGTCTCTCCCAGCGTGACACGCAGACGGACGAGCTTCTTGCGCGCAGACTTGTCATCCAGCAACCGGATGACGGCATCAATCAGTGTAGGAGCGTTCTCGAATGAAGCGCCTGTACCGCCAACCGGATGCAAATGCTGAAGGATGGTAGTGCCGTGTGCGGCCCATCCGGGTCGGACGGAGACGAGCGAAAGCACCGCGGAAGCGATTTCCCTGCTATTAAGGTAGCGTTCACGGCGTTCACGGCCACGTGGCAGCAGATTTGAACCGCGCAAAGAATTGAACCGGTCTGTAATTTCGGCGGGATCGCTGTACGAGGCCTCCATGCCGTGACAGAGCACGTAGAAAATATTTTCAAGGTTCTTCGCGTACATCGGTTGCCTCTGCTTGACGTCGTAGCAAGCTGTAGTCCGGATGGAACGTAGCGCAATCCAGGCTTCTCATGTTTGAGAGAGCATCCCCGGATTGCGCTTTGCTCCATCCGGGCTACGGCTCCTCGCCTTCCGCTATTACCCCCACCCCGTCCGCCTTCGCGCTGCGCACTTCGGCGGACGACCCTCCCCACAAGGGGGAGGGTGAAGAGCGCTCGGTGAGGGCGAAGCGTCCGCCTCACTTCCCCTTCGGCACCTTCTCCATCATCCACGCCTCATACCGCTGCCTTTTCGTCTTATTGCGCGGACGCAGGCTGAGGTCCGCGTATTTGCGGCTGCCGATGTAATCCCACATCGCCTCGCGCGGCGCGGCGTAGAGGTCGACGCCGCCTTCGGCCAGCTCGGTGAGCAGGCGGGGCGCGACCGGCCCGCCCGGCGGGTCCGGAAAATCCCGTTGGTCCGGGCGCGCAAAATCCGGGTCCCAGCTGCTGCGGGGCGGCTTCGGCCGGCGCTTGCGCGGCCGGGCGGCGAGCTTGGCCATTTGATAGAGCGCCAGCGCTTCGGCGAGCTTGTCGAGATCGACGCCCGGCGTCTCCTCCAGTTCGCGGATATAGCGTTCGGCTTGCGCGGCCAAGCGCTGCGCCAAGGTGCGCATCTTGAGCTGCGCGCCGGCGCGTTCGCGCGGGACCGTGTCGGTGGCGCGCGGCGCGAATAGCGGCCGCTGCCATTTGCCGTCGCGCGTCCAGCGGCAGATCGAGGCGCGGCCGACGCCGGTGCGCGCGGCGATCTCGCCATAGGTGAGCGTCGTGCGCTCGATCAGGCGGCGCACGCGGGCGACCTTGGCGTCGGTGTGCGGGCGGCGCGAGCCTTGTTTGCGCGGCGGCGGCGGCCAATCGGCATTGCGGCCGCGCGGGACGCGCAGGCGGAAGGGCGAGGAAGGGGCAGGGGGAGGCATGGACAGGAATATTAGCCCCTATGTGGAAAAAGGCAAGGGTCCGATCCAGTCCGCTGTGTCGCACCGCTTTGTCTTTAGACCGCCGTCTTCATCCGCGCGATGCAGGTCGACAGCACCTCGTCCATCGGCCGCTCCCACCAGCGGTTGGAGAAGATCTCGACCTCGACATAGCCGTCGTAGCCCAGCGCCTCGACCGCCGCGCGCATGCGCGGGATGTCGATGACGCCGTCGCCCATCATGCCGCGGTCGTTGAGCATGTCGAGCGTCGGCACCATCCAGTCGCAGACGTGGAAGGCGAGGAGGCGCGCGCGGCCGCAGCGTTCGATTTGCGCGAACAGCTCGTAATCCCACCACACATGATAGGTGTCGAGCGCGACGCCCAAGCCGCCCTGGCGCTGCGGGTCGATCAGGTCGCAGAGGTCGAGCGCCTGGCGCAGCGTGTTCACGCAGGCGCGGTCGGCGGCGAACATCGGATGCAAGGGCTCGATGGCGAGCGGCATATTGGCTTCGCGCGCGTAGTCGAGCATCTCGGCGAGGCCGTCGGCCACTTGCGTGTGCGCGAGTGCAAGGTCCTTGCTCGGCGCGCTGCCGGGGCGCGAGTATTGCGGCAGGCCGCCGACCACCAGCACGACGCACGCGGCACCGAGGGCGTGGGCTTCGTCGACGGCGCGGCGGTTGTCGTCGCGGGCTTCTTGGCGGTGCGCGGCGTCGGCCGTGAACATGCCGCCGCGGCAATAGCCGGAGAGGGCGAGGCCGGCGTCGCGCACGGCGCGCACGGCTTGGGTGAGCCCGACGCTGGCGACCTGATCGCGCCAGGGATCGATGGCGCGGATGCCGTGCCGCGCGCAGGCCTCGACGATGTCGAGAAGCGAGCCCTGCTTGCGCACCGTCGCGGTGTTGAGCGACAGCCAGCGGTGGTCCTGACTGAGATCGCGCATTCAGGTGCTGATCCCGCGCGTGGCGAGCACGGTGCGCATGCGGGCGACCGCCAGCTCCGGATCGCGTAACAGTCCGGCGGCGTCGGCAAGCCGGAAGATGTCGGCAAGGTGCAGCGTCGAGCGCGTGCTTTCCTGGCCGCCGACCAGCGTGAAGTGGTCCTGATGGCCGTTCAGATAGGCCATGAACACGACGCCGGTTTTGTAGAAGCGGGTCGGGCTGCGGAAGATGTGGCGCGACAGCGGCACGGTGGGTGCGAGGATCTCGTGGAAGGTCTTGGTGTCGTTGGCGGCGAGCGCGACCAGTGCCGCGGATGCCGCCGGCGCGATGGAATCGAAGATGCCGAGCAGCGCGTGCGAATAGCCTTGCGCGTCGCCGGCGATCAGTTCGGCGTAATTGAAGTCGTCGCCGGTGTACATGAGGACGCCTTGCCGGAGGCGGCGGCGCATGGCGATCTCGCGGTCCTTGTCGAGCAGCGAGATCTTGACGCCGTCCACTTTCGACGCGTGGTCGTTGATGATGGCGACGGCGGTGTCGGTCGCTGTGTCGAGATCGCGCGAACCCCAGTAGCCGGAAAGCGCCGGATCGAACATGTCGCCGAGCCAGTGGATGATCACCGGCTGACGCACGCCGGAGAGGATGCGGCCGTAGACCGTGGCGTAGTCGTCGGGGGAGCGGGCGACGCGGGCGAGCGCGCGCGAGGCCATCAGCACCAGGCGGCCGCCCACGGCTTCGATGGCCTCGATCTGCTCTTCATAGGCGCGGATGACGTCGTCGAGCGACTTGGCGTCGGCGGGATCGAGCTGATCGGTGCCGCAGCCGGAGAAGACGACGCCGCCAGCGGCCTTCGCCGCTTTGACCGAGCGCTGGATCAGTTCGAGCGAGGTCGGCCAGTCGACGCCCATGCCGCGCTGCGCGGTGTCCATCGCTTCGGCGACGCCGAGACCGAGGCCCCAGAGATGCTCGCGAAACGCGATGGTGCGGTCCCAGTCGATGGCGCAGTCGAGCCACGGATCGTTGTCGGCGAGCGGGTCGGCGACCACATGCGCGGCGGCAAAGGCGATGCGGTTGAGCTTGCCCGTGGCGCGCGTCGGGAAATCGCGCGGCGCGGAGAGATGAAAGCGCTCCAGGCTGCGGTCGGCGCGCGGCAGGTCGATGGAAAGCGCCTGCAAGGGTTTGTCGATGCGGTTCATGGTGCCCTCCGCGTTTCAGAACGGCAGCGTGGGGATGTCGATCCAGCGGCGCTCTTTCCAGCTTTGCGTCGCCGCTTCGACGAGTTGCAGGCCCTTGGCGCCTTCGCGCAGCGTGTACTTGTAGGGTTCGTTCTCCACCACGTGGCGGATGAACATCTCCCACTGCACCTTGAAGCCGTTGTCGAAGACCTGGAAGTCCGGCACCGGCTGCCAGGATGAATAGAGATCGAGCGTCTGCTTCTGGTCCGGATTCCACACCGGCCGCGGCGTCGCCTGGCGCGCCTGCATCATGCAGTCGTGCAGGCCGGCGATGGCCGAGCCGTGCGTGCCGTCGACCTGGAAGGTGACGAGGTCGTCGCGATAGGGTCTAACGCACCAGGACGAATTGATGTGCGCGATGACGCCGCCTTCGAGCTGGAAGGTGGCGTAAGCGGCGTCGTCCGCATCGGCCTTGTAGTGCTTGTTGTTCTCGTCCCAGCGCTCGGGAATATGGGTGGTGCCGAGGCACGTGACCGCCTTCACCTCGCCGAAGGTGTTGTCGAGCACGTAGCGCCAGTGGCAGAGCATATCCAGGATAATGCCGCCGCCTTCGGCCGTCTTGTAGTTCCAGGACGGGCGCTGCGCGCTCTGCCAGTCGCCTTCGAACACCCAGTAGCCGAACTCGCCGCGCACCGCGAGCATGCGGCCGAAGAAACCGCTCTCGCGCAGCATCTTCAGCTTCAACAGGCCGGGCAGGAATATCTTGTCCTGCACCACGCCGTTCTTCACGCCCGCCTTCTCCGCCGCCTTGCAGGCCGCGAGCGCCTCCGCGAGCGTGGTGGCGATCGGCTTTTCGCAATAGATGTGCTTGCCGGCGGCGATTGCCTGTTCCAGCAGCTTCGGCCGCATCTGCGTGGTGGCGGCGTCGAAGAAGACTTCGTCCTTCTTGTCGGCGAGCGCCTTGTCGAGATCGGTCGTCCAGCGCTCGACGCCGTATTGCTTGGCCAGCCGCTCGAGCTTGTCGGCATTGCGCCCGATCAGGATCGGGTCCGGCATCACGCGGTCGCCGTTGGAAAGCTTCACGCCGCCCTGCTGGCGGATGGTGAGCACGGAGCGCACCAGATGCTGGTTGGTGCCCATGCGGCCGGTCACGCCGTTCATGATGATGCCGAGGCGTCTGGTCGTCACGTCTGATACTCCTGGATGCGTGGATTGTCGGCAGCCTGCGGGCCGATCCGGCCGGGCGGCACGGCGCAGGCAAAGCCGTTGGTGAACAGAGATCGGGTTGAGAGCATGCCGTCGTGGACGGCGAGCCTGACGCCGTCGCCGCTCTTCTCGTAGAGGTCGGGATGCGCGGCGAGGAAAGCGTCGACCTCTTCGGGGGGCGTATTGGTGAATCCGTCAACGTAATGATGGCCGTTGCGCTCGGCATGCGTGAGGCCGTGGAAGGCGACCAGGGCCGTGTCCTGCTGCACGGCAAGCCCGGCCTGGCAGGTCAGGTCCTCGGCGCTGATGAAGAAGTCGCCGCCTTGCGCGTTCCACAGTTTGGCGCGTGCGCCGTTGAGGAGCGATTTGTAGAGGCCTTTGCACGACTTGCTGGAGACCCCGCGATAGCCAAGGGCGCGGGCGCGCGGGAAGGAAATGTAGCTGTCGTCCGCCTCGTCGATGATGAAAGCGATCGGCGTGTCGAGATCGCGCAGGGAGAAATCCCAGGTATTCTCGCGCGCGAAGGGCTGCTCGATGTAGAGCAGGCGGTCGAGGAGCGGGATGAGCCATGGATCGGTCCGCAGCGCGGTCACAAGTGCGTGCAGATCGTCGAGCGCGACATACTGCTCGTTGGCATCGGCGGTGGCGCGATAATCCGTGCCGTCCAGCGCCGTGGCGATGTCGATGAGTCGTGCGCGGTCTTTGGCCGGATCGCCGCCGAGCTTGATCTTGAAATAGCGATAGCCCTCGGCCGCAGCCTCACGCACGCTGTCAACGGAATCGACCATGCCGATGGTGTGGCGCACGGCGATGTGCGGGGAGGGCGCGCGCGTCGCGAGGAAGTCGCCGATCGCTGCGGCGTCGAGATCCGGCGTCAGGCGCGCATCGAGGCCTGGCAGGTTGGTTTGGAGCCCCTCGAAAACACTCGTCCCCTCGGCCCGCAACAGCGCGTCGAGGATGGCTTTGTCGATCTCGGCCGGCCCGAACGCGGCCGCCAGTGCGGGAATGCTCGCCGTGGCACAAGCCGCATGTTGCCGGCTAATGCAGGCGGCGTGCAGGCCGAACGCCGTATCGAAGCCGCGCTGCTCCAGATAAATCGTGCGGGCCGTTTCCGCCGACTGCCGCAATTGATCGACGGTGTCGTCTGCCGACAGCGCCGGGTCCTTGTTGAACCATTTCGGCACCATCAATTCGGCGCTGGCGCCCTGGCTCCTGCCTTTCCCCTCCACCTCGATCTCGACATGCACGAACAGCTGCGACGCCTCGCTCACCGTCACCGCGCCGAAGCGGAACGGCGTCCGGAACGGCACGCGCCGTTCTGAAAGAGACACGCTCCTGAGCGCGAGGCGAGGGGCCATGATCGTCAATCGAGCGCGGAATCGGAAAAGTGCGCGCGGATCTTCCGCGTCATATCCGCAAAAACGGGGTCGGCCAGAACGTCCAGCGAGCGCGGCCGTTGCAGCGGCACGTCGTAGACGGCGACTACGGTGCCCGGCCGCTTCGACATCACCATCACGCGGTCGGCGAGGAACACGGCCTCGGGGATCGAGTGCGTGATCAGCACGACGGTCTTCTTGGTCTCGCGCTGGATGCGCTGCAGCTCGACGTTCATCTTCTCCCGGGTCATGGCGTCAAGCGCGCCGAAGGGCTCGTCCATGAGGATGATCTTGGGATCGTGCACCAGCGCGCGGCAGATCGAGACGCGCTGCTGCATGCCGCCAGAGAGTTGCCAGGGGTACTTCTTCTCGAAGCCTGAGAGCCCGACCATTTTCAGGAGGTCGAGCGCCCGCTGGTGATAGGTCTCGGCCGGCAGGCCTTTGACCTCGACCGGCATCATCACATTGCCCAGCACCCGCCGCCACGGCAGCAGCAGCGGGCTCTGAAACACGATACCGACATCGCGATGCGGCTTGGTGACCACCTTGCCTTGGACCCGGACTTCGCCGGCGCTCGGCAGCAGGAGGCCGGCCAGCATCTTCAGGAGCGTGGTCTTGCCGCAGCCGGACGGCCCCACCACGACGATGAACTCGCCATCGTTGATGGTGAAATCGACCGGCTTGAGCGACTCGACCTCGCCGTCGGCGGTGCGATAGGTCTTGGCGGCGCCGTTGATCTCGATGACGGGCGGGGCCGCATCTGCGGAAGTGACAAGCCGCATTTGTGACGCCGCCCTTGCCATCGTTGTCCTCACTTCGGCAGATAGTCGTTGGTGTAATAGGCCTTCGGGTTCTCCTTGGCCTTGGCTTCCAGCCCGCCGTATTCGACCATCACATTGACGGTGTCGGTCATGTTCTGGTCGCTGACGCGCAGCACCTGCTTCGACTTGCCGGTCGGGTCCTTGTAGAGCGGGATGGTCAGCTCGAATCCTTGCGTGAGCGTATCGATCTTGCCGCCCTTTGGATTGGCGTTGAGGATTGCTTGCGCCGCGCCCTTCGGGTCCTTGGACGCCGCCTCGATGGATTCGGCACTGGCGGCCACGAAGCGCTTGACCAGATCCGGCTTACTCTTGAGCGTCTCGGTGTTGGTGATGATACCCGAGCTCACAAGATTGATGCCGTAGTCCGCGAACTTGATTGGATAAACGTCCTTGCCGGTCGCGTCCTTGATCTTCATGCTCTGATCCATGACGTAACCGAGCAGGAGATCGGCGCGGTTGTTGATCACGGCCTGGAGCTTGGTGTTCGCATCACCCGAAACGGTGGTGAAGTCGCTTTCCTTCAGGCCGGTCTTCTTCAGGAACAGCGGCCAGATTTGCGACATCGAATCGCCGGGCGTAGTGGCAACGGTCTTGCCCTTGATGTCTTCCGGCTTTTTGATGTTCTTGTCGACGAAGCCCATCGCCGACATCGGGCTCGTCTGCAACGCGACGCCGACCGAGATCACGGGCGCGCCCTTCACGGCCGCGCGCATCATCGTCGGCACGTCGACATAGCCGAAATCGGCGGTCTTGGCGCCGACGGCCTGGGTGGTCACCGCCGAGCCGCGGCCTTCCTGAATGTCGATATCGATGCCGTGCTTGGCATAGATGCCTTTCTCCTTACCGTAATAGAACGGTGCATGCTCGCCGTAGACGTACCAATTGAGCATCAGGATCGCCTTGTCCGCGGCGAAGGCGGGCCCGGCGACCAGCAGGGCGAAGGCAGTCACGAGAAGCTTCTTCATAGTGTCCTCCCTTACACGTTGTGTTTTTGTACTTGTCGAAAGAGACTTCAGGCGCCGACGATCACATCGTGGCGCTGGCTGGCGTGCCACGGAATCGACAGGCGTTCGACGACGTCGAGAATCCAGAACAGGACGACGCCCATCAGCGACAGGATGACCAGTGCCGCGAACATCGTGGGCAGGTCGAAGTTGCCGATCGAACGTTGCAGCACGTAGCCGATGCCGGAATTCGAACCGACGAACTCGCCGACCACGGCGCCGACGACCGCCAGCGTGATTGAAACCTTGAGCCCAGCGAAGATCGCCGGCATTGCGTGCGGCATGCTGATCATGCGGAAGGTCTGCAGGCGGTTGGCCTCCATCGACCGCGCGAGATCGAGCATGTCCGGCTCAACCGATTTGAAGCCTTGCACCGCCGAGACGACGACCGGGAAAAAGCCGAGCAGGAAGGCCGACAGCACTTTTGGCAGCGTGCCGAAGCCGAACCACACCACGAACAGCGGCGCGATCGCGATCTTCGGGATCGATTGCGAGAACACGAGGAGGGGATAGACGTAACTCTCCACCGTGCGAGAGCCCGCGATCAGCATGGCTATCGGGATGCCGAAAAGGACGGTGAGCAGGAAGCCCCACAATGTGGAGACTGTGGTCGGCCACGCCTCCCGCAGAAGCATCGGCCATTCGTTCCACAGCGTGATCAACACGTCCTTCGGCGCCGGCACCTGATACGGCGGTATGCCGAGCACGCGAATGGCGACGTCCCAGAGGGCGACCAGGGCGACGAGAAAGATCACCGGCCGGACCCACGCAGACAGCACAACGCGTTGCAAAAAGGCCTTTTGAACGGCCATTGCGTTTCCTCCGCGGCGCCGTTTGCCGGCTGCCTTATAATTTTAACTCGCTGGTTAAATTCTACAGGCGGCCGCGCGCGGCGGTCAAGCGCGCTTCGGCGTCGCAGGCCGCAGCGCGGCGAGCACCAGATCGGTCATATGCGCGAGGCGTTCGGCCTTGGAACTCTCGGACAGCATGTCGCGGCCGAAGATCACGCCCAGCGTCGAGCTGTTGGATTGGTAGAAATAGGAAAGCGAAGCGATTGAAATATAAAGCTGAACAGGATCGATGCCGTTACGCAGGACGCCTGAGGCGCTGCCGCGTTTCAAAATGTCGTCGATCAGGGCGACGAAGGGAGAATGCAGTTCCTTGATCTTGCGCGAACGCCGCAAATGGCGGGCACGGTGCAGGTTTTCCTCGTTGAGTAGCGCGAGGAAATGCGGATTTTCGAGATAGTACTGCCAGGTGAAGGTCAGCAGCTTGATGATCGCTTCTTCGGGGCTGAGCTCTTCGAGGTTGAGCAGGCGCTCGGTGGCGCGGATGTGCTCATAGGCGCCTTCCAGGACAGCGAGATAGAGCGCTTCCTTCTTGCCGACGTGGTAGTAGATCATGCGCTTGTTGGCGCCGGCCACTTTGGCGATGCGGTCGATGCGGGCGCCGCCATAGCCGTAGCGCGCGAATTCGTCGGTGGCCGCCGCCAGGATGCGCTTGCGCATCCCTTCCGGATCCCATTGCCATCCGGACTGCTTTTTCGCGGTTTTGCGCTTTTTACTCATTAAGGTTCTAGGTGGACCTTTTCCGACGCGGCGGTCAAGGCGAGGATAACGGCACCGCGCTCTTTTGGGCGCTATTCCGTCGGCTTCAAGTCGCCGCGGCCGCTGCCGGACTGCAAGTAAGTCTGAAGCGCCACGGCGCGGTCGCCGCAGGCGATCAGGCGCTGCAAGAGACCGTTGAGCGCGCGGAATTCCTCGCGGCTCAAGCAGCCGAACTCCACGTCGTTGATACGTCGCTGCATAGGCGCGAGATTCTCCAGAGCGGCGCGGCCCTTGCCGGACACCGTCAGCGTGACGCGGCGGCGGTCGACCGTGTCCATGGTCTTGTGGATGAGGCCGAGCTGCAAAAGCTTCCGCGTGGTGGTGGTGATGAAGGCGCCCGAGAGATGCAGGTGGTCGGCGACGGTCTTCACGTTGACCTCGCCTTCGGCGGAGAGATGCAGGATCGCGATCAGCACCGTGTATTCGACGCCGGCGATCCCCATGGTCTTGCCATGGCCGGCGCGGATGCGCTCGTGCAGCGCGAAGAAGCCGAACAGATTATGGACGAGCTTGCGGAATTCGGCGTCGCTGCCGTTCACCAGCAACTCGGGGCGCGAGACCGTGAGCGGAATGGTCGGCGCGCGGCGGGAAGCTTTGCGGGCGGGCACCGGCGTACCGGCCGAACGCTTGCGGGCAGGAGAGGCCATGTTCTGTCTCGCCGCTGGACGTGAGGAGGGAAGCGTTACGCACCCGGCTGGGCGGCGGACGTTCCTCCGAGGAAAGCATCGGATACTTGCGAATCGGCGGCGAGTTCGGCCGCCGCACCGCCTTTTATGACACGTCCTGTTTCGAGCAAATAGGCGCGGTCCGCAACCTTCAAGGTCTGCCGCGCCTTCTGTTCGACCAGTAACACGGTCATACCGTCTTTCCTGAGCTCCGCGATCAGGCTGAAGACGAAATCGCTGATCTTCGGCGCGAGACCGAGTGAGGGTTCGTCGAGCAATAAGAGACGCGGCCGGCTGAGCAGCGCGCGGGCGATCGCCAGCATCTGTTGCTCGCCACCGGAGAGGAGGCTCGCCAGCGAGGTGCGGCGCCGTTCGAGAATCGGGAAGCGCTCGTACATGCGGCCGATATCGGCCATGGCGTCGACCTGATCGGCGCGGCAGTAGATGCCCATCAACAGATTGTCCTCGACGTTCATCGAGCCGAGGATGCCGCGGCCTTCCGGCACCAGCGCGATGCCGGCGCGCAAGTTGCGCTCGGCATTGTTGGGCGTGAGCGCGCGGCCGTCGTAGGAGACCTCGCCGCGGAACGGTGTAAGGCCGGCGATGGCGCGCACGGTGGTGGTCTTGCCGGCGCCGTTGGCGCCGATCAGCGCGACGATCTCGCCTTGCGCCACATCGAGATCGATGCCGCGCACGGCGCGGATCGGGCCGTAGAAGACTTCGAGGTTGCGGACCTTCAGCATGTGGTCTCGCTCCCCAAATAAGCGTCGAGCACGATCGGGTTCTGCCGGATCTCGGTGGGCGTGCCTTCCGCGATCAGGGCGCCGAAGTCGAGCACATAGAGCTGGTGACAGAGGTTCATGACGAAGGCCATGTCATGCTCGATGAGCAGGATGGAGAGGCCGCGGCCTTGCAGGCGCAGCAGCAGCGTGCGCAGCTCCTCGGCCTCGTCGTGGTTCATGCCGGCAACCGGCTCGTCGAGCATCAACAGCTTGGGCCCGGCGGTGAGCGCGCGCGCCATCTCGACCTTGCGCTGCATGCCGTAGGAGAGGGTGCGCGCGATGCTGGAGCGCACATCGGTGAGGCCGAAGATCTCCAGCGCTTCCTCCGCGCGCTGCCAGGCGGCCGGATCGGCGAGACGCGACGGCAGCACGCGGCGGAGGAAATTGCCCTGGTGCGGCTGCGCCACCAGCAAGTGCTCCCACACCGTCATGCCGGCGAAGAGGCGGATGTTCTGGAAGGTGCGGGCGATGCCGGCGCGCACGATGCGATGCGACGGCCATTGCGTGACCTTGTCGCCGTTGAACAGAACCTCGCCGTCATTGGCGCGGTAGGCGCCGGTGATGACGTTGAACAGTGTCGTCTTGCCGGCGCCGTTGGGTCCGATGACACCGACGATGCGGTTTTGCGGCACCTCCAGCGAAACATCCGACAGCGCGCGGATGCCGCCGAAGGTCTTGCTCACATTATCGAGCTTCAGGAGTGCGTCGCTCATGCGGCCGCCCTCCGCCGGAAGGTGAGGCGGGCAATCAGCGCGCGGTCGAGAATGCCTTGGCGGCGCGTGAGCAGCACCAGAATGAGCAGCACGCCGAAGGCGGCGAGCCGCCAGTCGACCAGGAAGCGCAGCCATTCGGGCAGCAGCACAAGCAGCAACGAGCCGACCAGCGCGCCGGCGCCGACGGTGGAGCCGCCGAGAATGACGGCGAGCACGAAGTCGATCGAGCGCTCGAAGCCGAAATTGGCCGGCTCGATATAGACGTAATGATGCGCGAACAGGCCACCGCAAATGGCGGCCACTGCCGCCCCAAAGCCGAACGCGCCGATCTTGGTGGCGGTGGTGTTCAAGCCCACCAGCCCGGCCGCGGTCTCGTCGTCGTGGATCGCGCGCATCTCCAGCCATAGCCGCGAGCGCTCGAGTACCAGTACCAGCAGGAGAATGCCGCCGGCCCAGAGCCAGATGTAGGAAAGCGACACGTGCGGCATGCCGCGGAAGCCGCCGGAGCCGCCCATGGGCTCGAACACGAGAAAGAAGCTGCGCACCATCTCGCCGAAGCCGAGCGTGGCCATGGCGAGATAGATGCCTTTGAGCCGCAGGGCTGGGAAGCCGACAATGACGCCGATGATGGCGGCCGACACGGCGGAGGCGAGCAGGGCCGCGGTGATCGGCCAATGCAGTTCGACGGTGAGGTAAGAAGCGAGGTAAGCGCCCACGCCCATAAAGCCCGCATTGCCGAGCGAGAGTTGGCCGGTGGCGAGAATGATGTAGACGCTCAAGGCGCCGAGCAACAGGATACCGACATCGGCGAAGAGGCCTGCGTAATAGGTCGACATCACACGCGCTGCCCGATGTCGGTGCGCGCGCCGCCGAGCAGACCCTGCGGACGCAGCAAGAGAATGAGGATCATCAGGCCGTAGACGACGAGGTCGCGCGCCTGCGAGCCGCCATAGGCAATCGTCAGCACTTCGGCGATGCCGATGAGCGGGCCGGCGAGCAGGGCGCCCCAAACGCGGGTAGTGCCGCCGATGACCATCACGGCGATGGCCTTCAAGCCCGTGTCGACGCCGATGTAAGGCGTGATCGCTGCGTAATGCAGGCTGATCAGCACGCCGGCAGCGCCGGCGAGCGCGCCCGAGAGCGCGAAGGCAAGCAGCGTCACGCGGCTGGCAGAGACGCCGAGGAGCCGCGCCACATCGCGGTTCTCGGCGACGGCGCGCAGCGCGCGGCCGGCGGAGGTCTTCTGGATGAGGAAGGCGACGGCGGCGACCAGCACCACGGCGACGCCGATGACGACGAGCTGCATCACGCCGACGGTGATCGGGCCGAAGGGAATGCGCGTGTCGAACAATTCGGTCGGGAGCTGCAACGGGTCCGAGCCCCACACATTGGTCACGACGTTCTGCAGGATGATGGAGAAGCCGAGCGTCGAGAGCATTGGCGTGATCAGCGGCGCGTCGCGCAAAGGCTGATAGGCGACCTTCTCGATGACGATGCCCATGATGGCTGCGCCGGCCATGCCGGCGACGAGTGCGATCGGCAGGGGCACATGCGCGGCGATCAGCGCGAAGCCGAGATAGCCGCCGAGCATGAACAGTTCGCCGATGGCCAGATTGAGGATGGAGAGAATGCCCATCACCAGCGAGAACGACAGGGCGATCAGCGTGTAGACCGCGCCCAGCGTCAGGCCGTTCACCATTTGCTGCAGCAGCATGGTTCAAAGGTCTTCATCAAAGAGGAGCCCGCGCTCCGGCAGCATAGGGCCGAGGGCGCGGAGGTACGAGGCGGAAATTTGGCCGCCCGGCACCGGCGACAATGCAGGTAAGCCGGCGTCGGGCGGCGGCGCGTCATCTCCATGCAGGCGGAGACGACGCGCGTTGGTAACTAGCAGCCGCCCTCGGCGGAGCAGCCGGTCACTTTCGTGGACCAGGCGCCCTTTTCGCCCTGGACGATGAAGAACTGCTTGATGGCGTCGCCGTCGGCGCTGAAGTGGATGGTGCCGCCGAGGCCTTCGTAGCCCTTCAGGTTGGCCATGTAGTCGCGCAGCTTGACGCGCTCGGCCGCCAGTTGATCCGGCTTGCCGGTGATGCCGGTCTTCTTCACGGCATCGATATACATGCTGACGATCTCGTAGATATTGGCGTCATACATGCTCGGCTCGATCTCCGGCGGCAGGCCGGATTCCTTCTTCAGCAGCGGCCACAGCTCGGCGATGAACTTCTCGGCTTTGGGGCCCTTCATGGTGGCGTAGAAGGTGGCGGGTGCGACCACCGGGATTTCCGGCGCGGCCTTCAGGATCGCGGAGGAGATCAGCGGCGTGCCGCCGATCACGGGCTTCATCAGGCCCTGGCGCTTCATCTCGCGGATGACGGTGATGGCCTGGCTGTAGTCGGCGCCGATGACGACGCCGTCCGGGTTCATCGACTTGAGCTTGGTCACCTGCGCGGATACGTCGAGGTCGCCAGTGTTGAACGAGATCAGGTCGTTCTCGTTGGTGACGGCGATGCCGTCGGCCTTGAATACGGACGGCATGATCTTGGTGGCGATCACGGTCGAGACGGCGTCCTTGGCATCGTAGATCACCGCCACCGACTTCACGCCGAAGGTCTTCTTGAAATACGGCACCGAGGTCTTGGCCAGGATGCCTTCATCGACCGTGTTGCGGAACGCCCACGGCCGGTTGGCCTTGGCAACGCCGGGCTTCGACGAAGCCTGCGAGGTGGCGACCACTTCCATCTGGTTGGCGACCGGGAACGTGACTTCGCAGGCGCTCGAGGTGAGGGGACCGGCTACCGCCAGCACCTTGTCGTCGCCGGCGAGCTTGCGCAGCGAGTTCGCGGCCTGCGCGGGCTTGGCGGCGTCATCGAGGATGACAAGCTTGAGCTTGGCGCCGTTGACGCCACCGGCGTCGTTGACCTGCTTCTCCAGCATCTTGAGCGTGACCGTGTTCGTCCGGCCCCATTCCGCGAACGGGCCGCTGGATGGCACGATCGCGCCGATCACGATCTGATTTTGCGCCTGCGCCCCATGAATGCCGGTGAGCAGCGCCGCGGCGGCGACGAGGCCGCCCGCGAAAGCCTTACGCATTCCGATCATTTCCCATCTCCCCTACGCGTTGTACCGGCGCCCTTGATTGGACGGCGTCCGCGCTGATGAACTTCCATTCGCGGGCCGCCGGGCGAATAACGCTTTCCGCACAGCCCCCGCATGAGACAAACGCTAACACCGAACAGCAAACTTGAAAAGCTTCGTTAGTTAGGCAATTATGCCAGGAAATCGATCTCAAATGCCTAATTCGGCGGCAGGGGTCGCATCTGAAGGCGCGGAAAACAAAGGCTTTCCGTGCACCCCTGCGTCAAACCGCCGCTTCGCGCTACCATGCCGGGATGTGCGCTGCGGACAAGTCCAAGAGGATGGCAAGACCATGAGCGAAGTCAAAACCGGCGCCGAGCACATCAAGTCGTTGCGGGACGGCCGCACCGTCTATCTCGACGGCAAGCTGATCGAGGACGTCACCACGCACAAGGCGTTCCGCAACTCCGTGGCGTCGTCGGCCGCCCTTTACGACTTCCAGGCGCGACCGGAAAATCGCGAGCTGATGACGTTCCAGCCGAACGGCTCCAATCGCCGCGTCAACCGCGCATGGCAGATGCCGAAGAGCTACGACGAGATGGTGAAGCGCCGTAAGGCGATGCAGGCTTGGGCAGGGCTATCTTGCGGCTTCATGGGGCGCTCGCCCGATCATCTCGCCTCTGCGCTGATCGGCCAGCGCATGGGCATCAACGTGTTCAAGAAGCACAGCGAGGCACGGGCCAAGGCGTTCGAGGACTATGTCGATTACGCGACCCAAAACGACCTGTTCCTCACTTATGTGATCATCAATCCGCAGGCCGAGCGCGCCAAGGACTGGGGCGATCAGTCGGAGGATCTGGTCGCGCGCATCGTCGACGAGGATTCGAGCGGCATCACCATTCGTGGCGCCAAGATGCTGGGTACGTCGTCGATCATGGCCAACGAGGTGTTCGTCGCCAACTTGCAGCCGCTCAAGCCGGGCGAAGAGGACCTCGCTTTCTGCTGCGCGCTGCCGATGAATGCCAAGGGCCTGCGCGTGCTGTCGCGCAAGTCTTACGAAGAGCATGCCGTGTCGATCTACGACAATCCGATCTCGTCGCGCTTCGACGAGAACGACGCGCTGATGTATTTCGACGACGTAAAAGTGCCGTGGGACCGCGTGTTCATCCACCGCGACACCGATGCTTGTCGCGCGCAATTTCACGACACGCCCGGCCATTCGTACCAGAACTATCAGGCGCAGATCCGGCTGTCGGTGAAGATCGCGTTCCTGGCGGGGCTTGCGCGCCGCATCACCGAAGCGATCGGCACCACCAAGATTCCGTCTGTCGCGGAGCAACTCGGCATGCTGTCGGCGCAGGTCGGCATGGTGAACGCGATGCTGTCCGGCATGGAGGCATCAGGCTCGCAGTACGGCGAGTACTGGATACCCAACAAGCACTTCATGTATTCGGCGCAGGTGATCACGCAGGAGCTTTACCCGAAGGTGATGCAGATGCTGCGCGATCTCGCCGGCGGCGCGCTGATCATGCTGCCGTCATCGGTCTTGGATTTCGGCAATCCCGAGATGGCGAAGATCATCGAGAAGACCCAGCGCTCGGCCTCGATGGACCCCGAGCACAAGGTCAAGTTCATGAAAGCGGCCTGGGATGCGATCGGCTCGGAATTCGGCTCGCGCCATACGCAATATGAGATGTTCTATGCCGGCGCGCGGTTCGTGACCTGCGGCCACTCGTTCCGGACCTTCGACTGGAACAACGCGACGGGGCTCGTTGAGGGCCTGCTCGCCGGCTATGATTTGCAGAGCGAGTTGAAGAAGGCGCAGGGATAGTTGCTGTCATTCCGGGCTCGTCCGCACGCGCTACGCTCGGCGGACGCCCCGGAATGACGATCAGGCCGGATCGTAATAGTGCAGTTCGAACAGCATGCAGCCGTTCACTGACTTGAACGGGCCGTGATAGGCGCCGGGCGGGCGGCAGGCATAGGTGTTAGGCGGGAAGGGCGTGCCGCCGTTGCCCTTCTCGTCATTGCCGACGATGAGGTCGCCGGCGACCAGATAAACCTCTTCCCAATAATCGTGCACGAAGGGCGCGGTGGTGTAGACGCCGGGCGCGAAGCGCAGCAGGCGCGAGCGCGTGCCGTGCTTGCCCTTCTCATCGAGCGCGCCGGCCAGGATCTTCTGCTGAATGCCTGCGGGATAGCCGGGCGGCGTTTCCCAGCCGGTCGACATGTCGATCGTGTGGAATTCCTTGTGCTCTTTATTCACAGTCATCGGGTCTTGCTCCTTCCGAAACTAAAAATCTCACCAGCCTTCGAAGATGCTGGCATCGCGCGGCGGCGCATCGTGAAAGCTAGCGTCGAGGTGGCGATAGCGCCCGCCGAAGAAGATGAGCGGCAGGTCCCGCTTATGCGGCGTGGTGCGCAACGCGAGCACGCGGCCGACGAAAATCTCATGGTCGCCGCCATCATAGCGCGCATAGGGTTCGCATTCGAACACCGCCAGCGCATTGGGCAGCACCGGGGTGCCGGTCTCGCCGTCGAGTACCGCGAGGCCGGTCCATTTGTCGGCGAGGGGCCGGGCAAAGCGGTTCGACAGCTCTTCCTGCTGTGCGGAGAGGATATTGATGGCGTAGCGGCTGACCTTGGTCCACGCCTCGAAGCTGTGGGCGCGGCGCGTGACGCTGAACAGCACCAAGGGCGGCGCAATCGACACCGAATTGAACGAGGAGACCGTCATGCCGAGCCGCTCGCCGTTCTCGGTCACACCGGTTACAATGGCAACGCCGGTCGGGAAAGCGCCGAGCGCGTCGCGGAAACGCCGATCATCGAAGCTCAAGGCCAGCACTCCCTTGCCTCTCACGATCAATATCTTCTAAGAAAAGATATGTCACTTAGCTTTATCGGCGGCGGGGAGATCTTTTGACATGCTGACTTTCACGTGCCTGGGGGCCGAGACGAAGTCCGTCACCCCCGCCTTCGACACCTTGATTGTGGCGGGCTGGACGGGCCGGGACACGGCGGCGCTCGAACACCATATCGAGGAACTCGCGGCGCTGGGCGTACCGCGGCCGTCCTCTGTGCCGGTGTTCTATCGCAACAGCGTGAACAACCTGACGCAGACCGCGCGGCTCGAGGTGCTGGGGCCGGACACATCCGGAGAAGTGGAGCCGGTGCTGTTTGCCCTCGATACGGGCATGTGGCTCGGTGTCGGCTCCGACCACACCGACCGCAAGGCGGAGACCATGGGCATCGCCCTGTCGAAGCAACTCTGCGGCAAGGTGATCGGCCAGACCTTGTGGCCGCTGGCAGAGGTTGTCGATCATTGGGACCAACTGATCATCCGCTCCTACGCGACCATCGGCGGCACCCGTGTGCTCTATCAGGAGGGGCCGCTCTCCGGCATGCGTACGCCGGCCGATCTGCTCGCGCGCTATGACGGCAGCAAAGCGTTGAAGGCGGGCAGCGTCATGTTCTGCGGCACGGTCGGGGCGAAGGGCGGCATCCGTCCGGCGAGCCGCTTCGAGATGGAGATCGAGGACCCGGTGCGCGGCCGCAAGCTCAGCCATGCTTATGACGTGGTGGCGCTGCCGGTGGTGAGCTGAACGTCCGATCAGTGATCGGCCGCGAAGCTCTGCGGAATCTTGCAGTGGGCCACTTTGGCCTTGCGCGTCGTTTCCGGCGTGTTGCGGCTGCGGCCGACGAAACGCGGCACGCCGTTGGTGATCACCGCGCCAACGCCCATGATGTCGCCGTTATGCAAAGCGGAGAGGGCGTCGCTCTGTGAGCCGCCGAGACAGGCATCGACCAGCACGAGATCGGCGTCCTTGCCGGGTGCGATGACGCCGCTGTTGAGTTTGTAGACGCGGGCATTGTTGCCGGTCGCCATGGCGATGGCGATCTCCGGCGCGACACCGCCCAGCGAAACGAGATGGCTCATCGTATAGAGCATGCCGAGCGGCATGATGCCGCTGCCTGTAGGCGTGTCGGTGGCGATCAGCAGGCGTTCGGATTGGTTGGCCGCGGCGAGCAGCTTTGCCACGAGAAGTGTCGTGCGCAAATTGCCGGCGGTGCAGACCTGCATGGCGATCCGCGATTCATTGACCAGGCGCGGGAAGTCGGCGTCCGGCATGGCAATCGGCCCGCCATTGACGTGATAGGACACGTCCGGATTGGACTTCAGCACATGGTCGGCCCAGATGCCGGTCGAGCCGGGGATCGACGAGCCGCCGGTGTGGATCATCGACACCATGCCGTGCTGGCGCGCCATGGCGACATAAGGCGCGTAGTCATACGGCGTTTTGAAATTGCCGAAACCGGCTTTGGCGAGCCAGACGCCCTGCGCCTGCATCTCCGCGAAATCGGCTTCGACAAGTCCGGGCTCGAGGATGATCGAGCCGGCATGCACGCGCATGCCGCCGGGCCGGTAACTGTCGAACGACTTGCGCGCGGCGATCGCTAGCGCCTTCACGCCGGCGGGGTCGCGCGGCCGTCCTGGCACATGTACTTCGGAGGCGCTAATGCAAGTGGTGACGCCGCCATGGATGTAGCTTTCGAGGAAGCCGACGGTCTTCTGGCGCGGCGTGTAGTCGCCGAAGGTGATGTGCACATGCGAGTCGATCAGGCCAGGCATCGCCATCATGCCGCCGGCGTCGATGGCGATGTCGGCACCCGACACGTCGCCGCCGCTGCCGACCGAGACAATCTTGCCGTCGTCCATGACGACCGTGTCGCCGGCCGCGACCGGGGCGGCGATGTCGCCGCTGAGAATTTTGCCGATATTGATGACCGCGACTTTCATCGGTTCACGCCTTCCGCTTCTTGGCCATCACGTCTTCATGCGTCAGCCCGCCGACGCGTGCATTGAGGCGGCCGCGGCTGGCGATGCAGAAGATGACGGCGATCTCGTCCGGCATCGGCGCGTCCGGCAGCACGATAGACATGCCGTCATAATGCGAGCGCACGTAGACGTCGTCCACATGGTTCATCGGGATGTCGATGAGCGTGCCCGGTGCGCCCTTCTTGGTGAAGGAGGAGATCCAGGCATCGCCGCCGCCGATGGCGTCGCGGATGGGATTGGCGAAGGCCGTGGTGAGCAGGGCATTGGCGTGCTCCTGTTCGCCGGCGAGACCGACGATGCCGCCTTTGCCGTAGCTCTGCACCTTATGCGGGCCGAAGGCGGCAAGCGCGATCTTGGCGATCTCGCCGCCGAGCGCGACGCTTCCCTCGATCATCGGCTTCAAGTCTTCGACGTAACGGCCGGCGAAGGGGTTCTCGACCACGGCGACGGCGGCGACGCGCCGCATCGGCTGAGCGGCGGGCCGGCCGGCTTCTTCGTGGCGTTCTTCGATGATCGCGAAACTGCGGCGGATGTTGATGAGCACGCTTGTTCTTCCCGTTGGATATGGGTCGATCCTCGTCATTGTCAGACAATCTGTCAATCGCTAGAATGGCTCCATGGACATGCGCGTCGCCATCAAATCCGTGCAGCAGCAGGCCGTGGAAAAGCTGCGCGCCGCGATCCTCGCCGGCGTGTTCAAGCCGGGCGACCGCCTGGTCGAGGCCGATCTCTGTACGCGGCTCGGCGTCAGCCGGCCCTCGGTGCGTGAGGCGTTGCGCAGCCTCGAGGCCGAGGGCCTCGTGACCATCATCCCCAACCGCGGGCCGCAGATTCCGGTGCTGACGTGGGAGCAGGCGGCGGAAATCTACCGCGTGCGGGCGCTACTCGAAGGCGAGGCGGCGGCACTATGCGCCGGACGTGCGACACCCGAGCAGCTCGAAGCGCTACGGGTCGCGCTGGATCTCTTCGGTAAGGCCGTGCGCGCCGGCGACAGCGCCTTGCGCCTGTCGGCCACGGCGGAGTTTTACCGCATCATGCAGGAAGCGGCCGGCAATACGCTAATCGACGACTTGCTGCGCCGTCTGCTGGCGCGCATCAATTTCCTGCGCGCGCAATCGATGTCGCGCCGCGCCCGCGCGCAGTCGAGCCTGCGCGAGATGAGTGCTATTCTCCAGGCTATCGTCAAGGGCGACGCCGAAGCGGCGCGCCGGGCCGCTGAGCACCATGTCGAAAATGCCTCGGAAGCCGCGCGTGCCGTTCTTACGCCGGCGCATGCGGCGGGACGCGGTGCGCCCAAGGCTGCGCCTGCTCGAGCGCGGCGGCGGCGTTGAGCACTTTCGCGTCCGCATACCACGGGCCGACGATCTGCAAGCCCAGCGGCAAGCCGTTCTTGCTCCATCCGCACGGCACGCTCACGGCCGGATGGCCGGTGAGGTCAAACATATTCAGATAAGGCACCCAGGACTGGCGCATGTCGCCGGCGTCCTGCCCGTTGATGCTGATCGGGTCGAGCGCCTTGTGGTCGACCGACAGCGGCGGCCGGCTCATGGTCGGTGTCAGCACCAGGTCGTATTTGGCGAACCAGCCCTGGACCATACGGAAGTGCTGCGTGCGCTTGTAGGTCGCCTGCAACAGCTGCTGGCCGCTATAAGCGCCGCCGGCGCGGATGCCCTCGACGAAGCTTTCATCGAGTTGCGGCGCGACCTCGTCGATGCGCGCGAAAAAGCGCGCCGCCCAGTTTGACTGCTGCAGGATGCGCCAGGCGGGTTCGGCGTTCTCGACGGCTTCGTCGATCGTGTCGACGGTGCAGCCGAGCGAACGATAGACATCAAGAGACGCCTCGCAGTTTTTGCGGACCTCGTCGTCGAGCAAGGTGTTGCCGACCAGCGGCCGCCAGGCAATGCGCAGGCCTTTGATCGCGCCGTCCACGCCTGCTGCCGCGCCGACCGGCGCAAGCCCAAGCGAGTGCGGATCGGCCGGATGCGGCCCGCCGAGCACGTCCAGCATCAGCGCGGCATCGCGCACGGTACGCGCCATGACGCCGAGATGGATGAAATTGTTGAAGCCGTCCGGCACTTGGTTGTGCGGAATGACGCCGAGCGTCGGCTTTATCCCGACGATGCCGGTGCAAGCCGCTGGCAGGCGCGTCGACGCGCCGGCGTCGGTCGCGAGCGATAGGGGGCCGAGCCCGGCCGCGACCGCCACGGCCGAGCCGCCGCTCGAGCCACCGGGTGTGAAGGCGAGTCCCCACGGGTTGCGCGTGGCGCCGAACAGCGGCGAGTCGGTGAGCAGCTTGTGGGCGAATTCCGACGTCGAGGTCTTGCCGATGATGATGGCGCCGGCATCCTTGAGCCGCTTGACGGCGACAGCGTCCGCGTCCGGCACATTGTTCGCCATCGTCCGCGAGGCCCAGGTGGTGCGGAGGCCGGCGGTGTTGATGATGTCTTTGACCGACACCGGCACGCCATGCAGCGGACCCAAGGTGTCGCCGCGCGCGACCGCGGCGTCAGCGGCCTTGGCGGCAGCGAGCGCTTCGTCCTTGCAGAGAGTGATGAAGGCATTGAGCGTGGGTTGGCTTGCTTCCGCGCGGCGGACGATCTCGGCGGTTACGTCGGCCGAGGAGACCTCACGCGCACGGATGCGCTGCGCCAGTTCAACGGCCGTCATATAGGCAAACGGCGAGGCCGCTGCGGTCATGTGGAAAACTCCGGAATAGATGAGTATGGCGGCGCCGGGCAGGGATGCCCGGTCACACCGGCAGGCACAGCGCGTTGTCGACCAGGAGGTTGTCGTAGACGCAACGGCGCTCGGCAAGCTTCAGGACGCCGTTCACGCGCCTGAATTTGTCGTAGTAGGTGCCGATCTGATGGATGGTTGCGTCGGGCCGGTCGTAGAGCACCTGGAACACGACATAGTTTGCCCGCGCGTTGATCGTGCCGTCCGCGTCCTCGCTGGTAATGCCTTGATTTGAGATCATGTGGCGCAGATAGCGCGGCGCAAACATCGCGGTTTCCTTCAAGGCGAAGGCGCGGTCGCGGATCATGCCCTTGTTCTCACAGTAGATCAGGCCGACCGGCAGCTTGCGGTCGAAGTTCTCGCGCGACAGGATCACGTAGAAGCCGTCGTCGGTGAACATTTCGGCCCAATCCATCAGCCGCTGCTCGTCGAGCGCGGCCGAATAGGCGTTGTTGAAGGTCATGATCTCGTGCTGGAGCAGCAGCGCTTCCAGCCGGGAGTCTTTCTCCGCCATCGCGGCCGGGGAGGGACGAGTCATCACGGCGCCTTGCATGTCAGAGCCCCATTTCCTGGCGCCAATGCTTGTACATGGCGCGGATCGCCGCTTCCGAGATCAGGCTTTCGGCGGTGCCGGCCTCGACGTCGGGATCGAGCTTCACCAGATGTTCGCCGTTCGGCACGCTGAGCATGCCGTCCTGCACGAACTTGATCGCTTCGTTGTCTTCGAGGCCGAGGAAGCCGGCCGGGCCCATGAGATTGCCCTGGCGCAGCCGGTGGCGCGTCATCTCCTCGCTGTCGCCCTCGAAGCCGAACATGGTCCACTTCATGATGAACTCGTTTGGACCGGTCGGCACGATGTGGCGCACGCCGAGCGTATTCATTTCGCGCTGGATGATCAGGTTCGGCCAGATCGTCGCCATAGTCACCGACCACGGGCTGTCGAACTCGTCGATGAAGTCCATGAAGCGCGGCTCTTCCAGCGTCATGCCCTCGCGATAGGCGCGCATCTCCTTCTTGGCGTCGCTGGACACCGCTTTGCCGTCTGATTTCGCTGAGGCCATCACGCCGTGCCGGCCGGTCGGATCGGCGAGCATCAGCGAGCGGTTGCCGGCGACCAGCAGGCCGAAGGTGACGAGGAACGTGTGCAGGAGCGTCGCGTGATAGGGGTCCTTGAGGTTCTCGTGATAGAGCTTCCAGTTGCCCGGCAGCGAATGGCGATAATGACCGAGCAGCACCGGCTTGCGGCCGTCGAAGGTTGCTTCGAATTCGCGCAGCACTTCCGGGCCGAGATAATCCGGGAAGGACTCCATGTCGTTGCAATAGGAGGCGAAGACGACGCCGCGATGCGTGGTGACGTTCAGTTTGCGCAGGCCGTGATCGGCATTCTTGAAATCGGCCGGCATGCCGCCTTTGCCATTGACGCCGCGCCGGAAGGGCACGCCGGCGAGATTGCCTTTCAGGTCGTAGGACCACTGATGATAGGGGCAGACGAACTCTTTGGCGTTGCCCGAGAGATCGCGGCAGAACTCCGCTGCGCGATGGGCGCAGCGGTTTTCGAAGACGTTGATCGAGCCGTCCTCGGCGCGCGCCACGACGACCGGCGTCGGCCCGACATTGGAGCGGATGTAGTCGCCGGGATTGGGAATTTCGCATTCGAGCGCGACGTAGTTCCAGGTGCGGCCGTGGAAGATCTTCTCGATCTCGCGCTGATAGATGGTCTCGTCGGTGTAGACCCAGTCGGGAATGCGCGTGAGGCCTTCCTCCGGCCACAGATAGCGCTTGGTCAATGCCAGCGAAGAATGGGCATTCATGGCGGCCTCCGGGGATGCATCAGTTGATTCAGTCTCGTCGTCGGCGAGGACGACGGCGTTGGAAGTGTCGAGATCGAAAGGCGTGGTGGCCTGCAAATCCATGCGGGCCAGGCGGATGGCCTCCGGCACGGAAAAGGCGACGACGCCGGTGAGTTTGCCGCTATCGCGGTCGATGGTGCGATAGATCGTGCCGGCGACGGCATCGGCCTCGCCTTCGCGCGCGACGATATCCTTCGGGCCGATGCTGCCGATCATCTGGATGTTCAGATCGAACTGATCGGTCCAGAACCACGGCTTCTTGGCTGCTCTTTCGGGCGCGGCGCCGGCGATCGAGCGCCCGGCGGCAGCGCCTTGCTCTTCCGCATTGTGCCAGCTTTCCAGCCGCACGCGGCGTCCGCCGCTTGCAACATGGTGAAGTGCGCAGTCTCCCGCCGCCCAGAGTCCAGGAATACTGGTGCGGCCTTCGGCATCCACATCGATGCCGCCTAAGACCTTGCAGCCAGCCGCGGCGGCGAGCTCGACATGCGGCTCAAGGCCGATGCCGACCAGGACGGCATCGACCTCGATCGTGTCGCGTTCGGTGACGACGCCGAGCTTGGCGCCGCGCTGCGTAATCTCGCGCACCTCGGCATTGCGGCGCACATCGACGCCATGAGTCTCAGCGAGGCGGCGGAAGGCGCGGCCGAGCGGCGCCGGCAGCAGGCGCATCATGATTTCCGGCTCGCGCTCCAGCACGGTGACGGCAACACCGCGCTTGATCGCCGCCGAAGCAAGCTCGAGGCCGATGAAGCCGCCGCCGACCACGGCGACGTGGCTGGCCGAGGCGAGGACTTTGTCGATGGCCGCTGCGTCTTCGACGGTGCGAAGATGCAGGACACCGGCGCGATCCGACCCGGGAATGGCGAGACGACGAGCCCGGCCGCCGGTCGCGATGAGCAGCGAATCGTAAGGCAGGCATTTGCCATTCGCGAGGGTGATACGCTTTTGCGCTGGATCGATGGCGACCGCCTGCTGGCCGAGATGCAGACGCACGCCAAGCGCTTCGACATCCGCTTTGTTCAGCCGCGTACAGGCGTCCAGATCACCGCGCCCGAGCAGCATGTCTTTCGACAGCGGCGGGCGTTCGTAGGGGAGGTGAGGCTCGTCGCCGATGAGGTCGATGGTGCCGTTGAAGCCGGCGTTGCGCATGGCGCGGATGGCGGCGGCGGCGGTTTGTCCCGCGCCGATAATGACCGCCGCGGTCGCAGCGGCAGCATCCGTCGGCTTCTTGTCGCCGGCAGGGGCAACCGGCCGCGCGCCGGTCTGGTCGAGATCGACCAAGACGTTGTCGCCTTCGAGCTTCACCGCATAAGTGCGCAAGTCTTGCGTCAGAGGCGCGCATAACGCCTTGCCCGTGCGGATATCGAATTGGCCCTGGTGCAGCGGGCATTCGATCTTGCCGTCTTCGACCCAGCCTTCCGACAGCAGCGCGAGCGCATGCGTGCAGATGCCGTGCGTGGCATAGACGGTGCCGCCGAGATTGTAGAGCGCGACCGGAGTTCCGCCGACATCGACGCCGATGACGGCGCCGTCGCGTATCGAACTTAGGGATGCCGCACGTTGCCAGGCCATGGATCGTCCCGCGCTTATTCGTCAGTGTACATCGCTGTTTCCGGGCGGCAATGGCGCCGCCGGCGTTCCACCACAAGGAATTTATTGCCCCTGTGATTTAGTCAGTGTACCATCATAAAATAGGACATCGCAATCGAGGAGCGCCGTCATGGCTCAAGAGCCGCTCGCGACCAAAGGCAACTACCTGCATATCTATGACTTCCGGGTGCAGAAGGGCCACGAGGAAGAGTTCATCCGGCTGTTCGAGGACTTCGACTATTCGGATGGCAATCCGATGCACAAGTCGTCCGCGCAGGTAAAGGACGGCGTACTCTGCCGCGATGTCGAGGATCCGCAGCGCTTTTTCCTGATCGCCGAGTGGTCGGATATCGAGGAGCACGCGAAAATCCGCAAGATTCTCGCCAACGAGATCAAGCCGGAATTCATCAAGTACATCGAAGGCGGCAAGTTCATCCCGAAATACGTTCAGATCGTTTCCTCGACTCCGGACGAGATCCTGCAGCGGGCGGCCGGGTGATTCTGCCGTGGAGCGGCATCTCTATACGTTCTTCCGGTCCTCGACCTCCTACCGCATGCGGATCGTGCTGGCGTACAAGCGGCTCGCCTATGAGCCGCATTACGTCAGCCTGCCGAAGATGCAGCACCGCGAGCCGGGCTATCGCGATCTCAATCCACAGGGTCTCGTGCCGCTGCTGATCGAGGACGGCAAGAGCTACATCCAGACTCTTTCGGTGATCGAGTATCTCGACGAGGTTTATCCCGAGCCACCGCTGCTGCCGAAAACTCCGCAGGAGCGCGCGTATGTGCGTGCATTCTCGCAGATCATCAGTTGCGACATTCATCCCTTGAACAACGTGCGGGTGCTGAAACGGCTCAAGAGCCAGTTCGGCGCCGACGAGGCGGCCACCAATGAGTGGTACGGACACTGGATCGCGGAGGGGCTCAGCTCGCTGGAGCAATATGTCGCGCGTGAGGGCCGGGCGGGGCGCTTTGCCCTCGGCGACAGCGTGACGATGGCCGATACCTGCCTGGTGCCGCAGATCTTCAACGCGCAGCGCTTCGGCTGCCCTGTCGACGGCTATCCTAAGCTGATGGCCATCTTCGACAACTGCATGAAGCTGCCGGCCTTCACGGAGACGCAGCCGAGCACGCAGCCGGACGCGTTCTGATCGGCGCGCCGATCAAGCCTTGGTCGGGCTGAAGATGGTGCGGCCGAGATGGTTGTTGCCGTCGATCAGCCGGATCAAGGTGGTGATGAAGGCATGCCGTTCGGCGGGCAGGAGCGGCTCAAGCAAGCGCTCCTGCGCGCGCTGCATCGCGGCATACATCTCCTTGGTGACGCGTTTTCCTTCCGGCGTCAGGCGCGCGAGCATCGTGCGCTTGTCGGCTTTGCCGCGTTTTCGTTCGATAAGTCCGCGGCGGCTCAAGCGGTTGAGCACGTCGGCGACGTTGGTGCGGTCGATGCCGAGTTCCCGCGCGATCGAGTTCTGATCGAGATCGGGATTGGTCGAAAGCGTCGTCAGCAGTCCGTATTGCACGGGCGTAATGTCGAATTTCGAGCACTCCTCGAAAAACAGCGCGTAATGGATCTGGTGCAGGCGGCGCAGTAGGTAACCCGGGCGCGCCCAGAGCGGCATTTCCGACATCAAGGCGCCGGCGACCGAATAATTCCGCGGCTCGCCTTTGCGGGTGAGCAATTTGGACGGTGCGCTGACAGGGGCCGACTTAGCGCGGGTTTTTGTGCTTGCTGCCATGAGGTTTCCTGTGGCGCACCGCGTGTGCGGGCTTTGAGTCGCACCAATTGGACGTCGTTGGCGCGCCCTTTGCAACTATTTCGGGAGGGCTGTGAACATTCGGTTGATCGGCGAAATTCACGCCTAATGATGAAGACTAGGCTTTGATAGCGCAGTCCGTGGGGAAAGCAAAATCGTCAGTACCACATCATATCTTGTCGAATTCGAAATTATCGTGTTACCGTGCACGAGCCGGTGAATGCCAATGTGCTTATCGAGTGGGGGATGATGATGTCCGCACGTCGTTGGATCGGTCTTGCATTCGCAACGCTCGCCGGCTGCTCGCTCGCTTTGCCGGCGCATGCCGCCGATACGCTGAAGGTCCGGCTCGATTGGACGCCCTGGGGCGATCACGCGCCGCTGCACTTCGCCGCGCAGAAGGGCTTGTTCAAGAAATACAATCTCGATGTCGTGATCGACGACGGCAACGGCTCGGTCGCAACCGTGCAGATTGTCGGCAACGGCGAATACGATGTCGGCCATGCCTCGCTCGCGCCGATGGCGATCGCGCGCTCGAAGGGCCTGCCGGTCAAGGCTTTCGCCGGCTTCGTGCAGAAGAACGATATCGGCCTGCTCGTGCCCGCCGATAGCGGCATCAAGAGCCCGGCCGATCTCAAGGGCAAGAAGATTGCGTTTACCGCAGGCTCGCTCGAAGCGCCGTTCATCGATCGCTTCCTCGCCGCCGGCAAGCTGACGCGCAACGACGTCGAGCTGCTCAATGTCAGTGCTGCGGCGAAGGCGGGAACCTACATGTCGGGCGGCGCCGATGGCGCTTTCTCGTCGGTGCCGTTCTTCTTGCCCGTCGTTTCCAGCAAGCGCCCGTCGACCAGCGTGAACTTCGCCGACTACGGCCTGCAATTCCCGAGCTTCGGTTTGCTCGCCACCGACAAGACCATCGAGAGCAAAAAGGACGCGCTGCGCCGCTTCGCCAGCGTCGTGTCCGGCTGCTGGGCCTATATCCTCAACGGCCACATCGACGAAGGCGTGCAGGCGATCATCGCCGCGCGGCCGCAGGCCAAGCTCGATCCGGACGTGCTGCGCAAGCAGATCGAGAGCATCAAGGCTTTCGCCAAGACCAAGGCGACCGAAGGCGAGCCCTTCGGCATCATGGCGGCGTCCGACTGGAAAACCGCGCTCGACACGCTCTCGGAAGGCGGGCTTCTCGATCAGAAGCTGACGCCGGAGGCGGTCTTCACCAACGACCTGATCGACAAGAAGATCGTCGCCGATCTTTCCGCAGGCAAGTTCTAGAGCCGCGCGGCCCTGATGATCCGCGCGTCTCAGGTCGTCAAGCGTTTCGGGAACGGCGACAAAGGCGTCACCGCGCTCGACGGGATCTCGCTCGATATCGATGAGGGCGAGTTCGTCAGTCTGCTCGGCCCCAGCGGCTGCGGTAAGAGCACTTTTTTGCGTTGTCTTGCCGGCATCGAAACCGCCACCAGCGGCTCCCTGTCGATCGACGGCAAGCCGGTCGACGGCCCGCCGGACCGCTTGGGCATGGCGTTTCAGCGCGACGCGTTGCTCGACTGGTTCGATGTGCTGGAAAACGTGCTGTTGCCCGCCGATTTCGGCGGCAAGCGCAAGCGCGACTACGAGCCGCGCGCCCGCGAATTGCTGGCCATGGTCGGTCTCAACGGCTTCGTGAACGCTTATCCACGCGCGCTGTCCGGCGGCATGCGCCAGCGCGTGGCGATGTGCCGCTCGCTGCTGCTTGATCCGCGATTGTTGCTGATGGACGAGCCGTTCGGCGCGCTCGATGCGCTCACGCGCGATCAGCTCAATGTCGACCTGCATCACCTGACGCAGCAGCGGAAGATGACGGCTGTCTTCGTCACGCACAGCATTTCCGAGGCCGTCTTTCTATCGACGCGCGTGGTCGTATTCAGCCCGCGTCCCGGCCGCGTGGTTGAGGACATCCGCATCGATCTGCCGCGCGAGCGGCGCCTTGCCGTGCGCGAGAGCAAGGAGTTCGCCGACTACACCCGCCACATCCGCGGCCTGTTCGAGAAGATGGGGCTCATCCATGATTGAGGTGCCTGCGGCGCTGTGGTCCGGCTTCCGCCGTTCTTCCATCCCGATCCTCGGCGCGCTGGTGTTCCTCGTGGTCTGGCAAATCGCCTGCTGGGCCTTCTCCATCCGTCCGATTCTATTGCCCAGCCCCTTGATGGTTCTGCGCGAGCTGGCGGACTCGCCCGCCTGGTTCGCCGAACAGACGCTCTATACGGTCGGGATTACGCTCGCCGGTTTTGCCGCGGCCGTCGTCTTCGGCGTTTTGTTCGCGATCCTGATCGTGGAATGGAAGCTGCTTGAGCGCCTGCTGTTTCCGCTTTTCGTCGGCTTGAACAGCGTGCCCAAGGTTGCGCTGGCGCCGTTGTTCATCATCTGGTTCGGCGTCGGCGATACGCCGAAGATCGCCATCGCCTTTCTCATCGCCGTGTTCGCGGTGGTGATCGATACGGCGCTGGGCCTTCGCTCTGTGCCGCCGGATACGATCGACCTGGCGCGCACTTTGCGCGGCTCGCGCCTGAAGGTTTTGTTGCGCGTGAAACTGTTCTGCGCGATGCCGCATCTGTTCGCCGGCCTGAAGGTCGCGATGTCGCTCGCGCTGGTTGGCGCCATCGTCGGCGAGTTCGTCTCGTCGCAGCGCGGCCTGGGTTACGTGATCCTCAGCGCGCAGGGCATGTTCGACACGACGCGTGTGTTCGCGGCGATAGCGATCCTGGCGGTTGTCGGTGTCGCGCTGATCGAGGCCGTCGCCGTCATCGAGCGGATGGCGATGCCTTGGCATTATAGCACTGAGCGGCAGGGGCACTGACGCATCGCGGGCCGTAAAGGCGGTACACCGCATGTAAATCGGGCGCTGCCCCCTGTCTTTGCCCGCTGGCTGAGCAAACGCGTGCTCAAAAAGCGGTACTCCAGCGCAATTTTTGGCAGTGCACGCTGTTTGACAGCGCTCCAAAATATAATCAGTATAACCACATAATTTTTCGGATGGCGGATGCCGTGTTGGTGGTCGGCGCGCGCGTCCGCATCGGTTCTGAACGAACTCAAAAAAGGGGAGAACTTCACATGCAGCGACGGACATTTTTGAAGAAAGCGGCGGTCGGCCTGGCAGCGACCACGGTCGCCGCGCCGGCAGTGGCGCAGACGCCGGGCCAGGTGAAATGGCGCATGGCGACCAGCTGGCCGAAGAGCCTCGACACCATCTACGGTTCGGCTGACGAGATGTGCAAACGCGTCGGCCAACTCACCGACGGCAAGTTTACCATTCAGTGCTTTGCCGCCGGTGAGGTCGTCGGCGGTCTGCAGGTGTTCGACGCCGTATCGAACAAGACCATCGAATGCGGCCATACGCTGACGTCGTTCTATTTCGGCAAGGATCCCGTTTACGCTTTCGACGCGGGCATCCCGTTCGGCACCAATGCGCGCCAGCAGGCGGCGTGGATGTATTACGGCGGCGGCCTCGACGTGCTGCGTGAGATCTTCCTCAAGCAGAAGATGCTCAATTTCCCCTGCGGCAACGTCGGCGTGCAGATGGGCGGCTGGTACCGCAAGGAAATCAACACGCCCGACGATCTCAAGGGTCTGCGCATGCGCATCGGCGGCCTCGGCGGCGTCGTGCTGCAGCGCCTCGGCGCCATTCCGACGCAAATCGCGCCCGGCGACATCTATCCCTCGCTCGAGCGCGGCACGATCGACGCGGCCGAATGGATCGGTCCCTACGATGACGAGAAGCTCGGCTTCCACAAGGTTGCGCCGTTCTACTACACGCCCGGCTGGTGGGAAGGCAGCGCCATGATCACCAGCCTGGTGAACGCGGACGCCTGGAAGGACCTGCCGCAGACCTACAAGAACGCCTTCGAGACCGCGGCGAACGAGCAGAATCTGCTGATGCTCGCCAAGTACGACTTCAAGAACCCCGGCGCGCTCAAGCGGCTGATCGCCGGCGGCACCAAGCTGCGGGCCTTCCCGCAGCCGGTTCTCGAGGCTTGCTACAAGGCGAGCGTCGAGACCTTCAACGAGCTGTCGGCCAAGAGCGCGGACTTCAAGAAGGTCTACGAGCACTGGAAGGACTTCATCAGCACCTCGAACCAGTGGTTCCAGGTCGCGGAATATCGCCTCGACGCATTCCGCTACTCGTCGACGAAGTGGTAGAAAAATAGACGCAAGACCCGCGCGGGCGCTGATCAATCGGCGCCCGCGCGGTAACGTTGCGTCGGCGGTCCACGTTCAAGGAGCAATGAATGGCCTCTGAGGGAATCGGCGCGCGGGTGCGCCGCAAAGAGGACGAGCGGCATCTGCACGGCCGCGGCCGTTTTGTCGGCGATATCGCGATGCCGGGCTTACAGGACGTCGCGTTTCTGCGCAGTCCGGTGGCGCATGCCCGCGTCGGCGCCATTGCCAAGCCGGCACAGGGCGATGTGCTGATCGCTTCCGATTTCACCGGCATGCTGCCGATCGTCACCCGTTCCGCCATTCCCGGCTATAAGGTGTCGGAGTACCCGTCGGTCGCCACCGAGAAGGCTCGCTTCGTCGGCGACATCCTCGCCGTCGCGGTCGCGCGCACGCGCGCCGAGGCGGAAGACCTCTGCGAATTGATCGTTCCCGAACTCGAAGAGCTGCCGCCGATCGTCGATGTCTATCGCGGTCGTGCGGAGGATGCGGCGCTGCTGCACGAGGAGTGGGGCGATAACCTGTTCCTGAAAACCTCGTTCGACAGCGGCCTGAGCGAGGCCGTGCTCAACGCGCCGATCAAGCTGACGCGCGAATACAAGACCGCGCGCCAGTGCATGCACCCGATGGAAGGCAAGGGAGTGCTGGCCTATTGGGACTTCCAGGCCGATCAGCTCGTGATCGTCACCTCGACGCAGGTGCCGCATCTGATCCGTACCGGCGTTGCCGAGTGCCTGCAGCTCGACCAGGAGCGCGTGCGCATCGTCACGCCGGACGTCGGCGGCGGCTTCGGCTACAAATGCCTGTTGCAGCCGGAGGAGATCATCCTCGGCTGGTTGGCGCTGAACCGGAAGGCGCCGTTTCGCTGGATCGAGGACCGGCGGGAACATCTGACTGCCGGCGCCAATGCGCGCGAGCACCATTACAAGCTGACGGCCTATGCCGACCAGCGCGGCCGGCTGCTCGGGCTCGACGCGGAAGTGATGGTCGATACCGGCGCTTATTCGGTCTGGCCCTTCACGGCCTGTCTGGAAGCCGCGCAGGCCGGCGGCAATCTGCCAGGGCCTTACGATTTCCGCGGCTATCGCTGCAGCACTTTTTCGGTGGCGACCAACAAGCCGCCTTTTGCGCCCTATCGCGGCGTGGCGCGGCCGGGCGTGTGCTTCGCCATGGAGCTGACCATCGATGCGATCGCCCGCGCGGCCGGCCGCGAGCCGGTCGATGTGCGCGCCGAGAATCTCGTGCCGGCGAGCGCGATGCCATACACCAACGTCACCAACAAGCACTACGACAGCGGCGACTATGTTGCCTCGCTGCGCACGGCGCAGGAGATGATCGCGCTCGACAAGATCCGCGCGCGGCAGAAGACGCCGGAGCCGGACGGCACGCTGATCGGCGTCGGCTTTGCCACTTACACCGAACAGTCGGCGCACGGCACCAAAGTGTTCGCGGCGTGGGGTCTGCCGCTGGTGCCGGGCTATGAGCAGGCGACATTGAAGCTGACGCCCGACGGCGGCATCGAAGTGCGCGCCGGCATCGTCACCATCGGCCAGGGGCTGGAGACGACGTTGGCGCAGGTGGCGAGCGAAATCCTCACGATTCCCGTGGCGCGCATCAAGGTGAAGCTCGGTGACACCGCGACCACGCCTTATTCGACCGGCGCTTATGCTTCGCGCGGCATCGTCATGGCCGGCGGCGCGGTGTCGCGCACGGCCGAGAAGCTCGCCGAACGCATCAAGCGCATCGCCGCGCATCTCATGCAGAAGCAGCCGGAAGAGGTGACGTTCAAGGACGGCCGCATCGAAGCCGGCGGCGCCAGCCTCGACTTCGCCGATATCGGCCGCGCCTGGTATCTGCGGCCGGAGACGTTGCCCGAGAATGTCGACACCGGCGGTCTCGAGGTGACGGAAGGTTACAAGCCGCAGGTCGACGGCGGCGTGTTCTCTTATGCCACCCATGCCGCGGTGGTGGCGGTCGATCCGCGCACCGGCATCGTCAAGATATTGGACTATGTCGTGGTCGAAGACTGCGGCCGCGTCGTCAATCCGATGATCGTGGAAGGCCAGACCTTCGGCGGCGTGGCGCAAGGCATCGGCACGGCGCTGTTTGAAGAGAGTACTTACGACGCTCAAGGCCAGCCGCTCGCCTCGACCTTGATGGATTATCTGCTGCCGGGCCCGACCGAACTGCCGTCGATCCGCATGGCGCATACCGAGACTTTGTCGCCTTATACGGCGCACGGCATCAAGGGCGTGGGCGAGGGCGGCGCCATCGCGCCCGGCGCGACGGTGGTGAACGCGATCAACGATGCCTTGCGTTCGCTCGGCGCGGAAGTGTGCGAGATTCCGGCGACGCCGCGGCGCGTGCTCGAAGCCATCGCCGCCGGCCAGAAACAGGCGGCCGCCTGATGAAACCGGTCGCTTTCGATTATCACAAGGCGCGCGACGTCGGCGATGCGCTGGCTGTGCTTGGCGCGTCTGACGGCGACGCCAAGGCGGTGGCCGGCGGCTGCTCGCTCGGGCCGATGCTGAATTTGCGGCTGGCGCGGCCCGCCAAGCTCATCGATCTGCGCGCGGCCTCCGAATTGCGCCAGCTCACGCGCGCGCCGGACCGGCTGACGATCGGCGCCTGCTGGACCCATGCCGAGATCGAGGACGGCATCGTACCTGATGTCACGCGCGGTCTTATGCGGAAGGTCGCGAGCGGCATCGCCTATCGGCCGGTGCGCAATCGCGGCACCATCGGCGGCAGCCTCGCGCATGCCGACCCGGCCGCGGACTGGGTCACGACCATGGCGGTGTTGGACGCCGGCATTCTGATCGGCGGCAGGAACGGTACGCGCCGTGAGAGTGCGCTGTCGTTCATGACCGGGGCTTACGCGACGACGCTGGCAGCGGACGAACTGGTGACGGCTGTCGAGGTGCCTGTGCTCTCGGAAGGCGCGCGCTGGGCCTATCACAAGATCGCCCGCAAGACCGGTGAGTTCGCGCTGGCCATCGGCGCGGTGGTGCACGATTCCACGCGCGATTATGCGCGCGTCGTGTGCGGCGCCGTGGAAGCGCCGCCTTTGCTGTTGCCGCGTACATCCGACGCATTGCGCGAAAGTCCGTCGGCCGCGATGAAGATCGCTGACGCCGAAATCGATACCTTGCTGTCCGCACACGACGGCATCTTCAAACAGCATCATAAAGTCGCGATCGAACGCGCTCTGGCGGAGCTTAGCCGGTGAATAAAGCAATCGCTCTGACCGTGAACAACAACGCGGTGACCGCGCAGGTCGAACCGCGTCAGCATCTCGCCGATTTCCTGCGCGGCGAACTCGGCCTTACGGGAACGCATCTCGGCTGCGAGCAAGGCGTGTGCGGCGCCTGCACGGTGATCGTCGACGGCAAGCCGATGCGCTCCTGCATCATGCCGGCGGTGGCCTGCGACGGCGCCGACATTGTCACTATCGAGGGCCTCGACAATGATGAGGTGGCGGGCAATCTGCGGGAGGCGTTCTCGGCGCATCATGGTCTGCAATGCGGCTTCTGCACGCCGGGGATGTTGATCGCGTCGCGCGACCTCATTTTGCGTAAGGGCGAATGTGAAGAAGAAAAAATTCGCGAAGAGCTGAGCGGCAATCTATGCCGCTGCACCGGCTACATGGGCATCGTGGCTGCTGTGAAGGCAGCGTCAATGGGACGACAGCCGCAGGCGGCGTCGCATCAAGCTTCAGCGCAGATCGCGACATCCTCCGTCGCAGCTTCAGTTGTGGCGGCTCCGAAAGCGGTGGCCGCCAAAGCGCAAACCGTGGCTAGCACGGACGGTTGGACCGAACTGACGCAGCGCGTCACCGTCGCAGCCGATGCGGACACGACCTGGCAATTCCTGCACGACATTCCGCGCGTGGCGCGCTGCCTGCCGGGGGCGGAACTGACCTCGTTCGACGGCAACAATATCGTAGGCCGCATGGTGGTGAAGTTCGGGCCGATCAAGGCAAGCTTCGGCGGCGAGGGGACCGTCGTGTTCGACGAAGCTAAGCGTTCGGGCGTGCTGCGCGGCGCCGGGCGCGATACCGGTTCGGGTTCGCAAGCGAGCGGCGAAGTGATCTACACGCTTCTTCCTGCTGCTACCGGCACATGCGAGATCGACATCAGGCTGCGCTATCGCATCACCGGCATGCTGGCGCAGTTTTCGCGCGGCGGCTTGGTGCGCGATCTGGTCGGGCGTCTGACCGAGGCTTTCGCGCAGAACCTCGCCGCCGCTGTCACCGGCCGCGAAGGCAAAGTGGCCACCACCGAGCTTGGCGCTGTCGGATTGCTCTGGTCTGTGTTCGTCAGCCGGCTGCGCGCGATGTTCAAAGGCGCATAAGGTTATTTCGCATCTCCGACTGCGATCAGCTCCCACAGCCGGCTGGGGCTGAGCGGGATTTCGCGCAGCTCGACATTCTTCTTGCTGAGCCCGAGAGCGTCCTCGATCGCCTGCGCGAATAAAGGACCGACGGGAATAGCACCGGCTTCGCCCGCGCCTTTGATGCCCATGGGATTGAGCGGAGAGGGCGTCACCGTGTGATCGAGCTCCATGCGCGGCACATCGAGCGAAGAGGGCAAGAGATAGTCGGCGAGCGTCGCCGTCAGCAACTGGCCCTGGTCGTCGAACACGAGCTGCTCGTAAAAGGCGTTGCCGATGCCCTGCGCGACGCCGCCGTGAATCTGTCCGGCGAGGATCAGGGGGTTGATGACCGTGCCGCAGTCGTGGACGACGACGTATTTCAGGATATTGAGCAGCAGCGTATCGGGATCGACCTCGACCATCATGGCATGCACGCCGTTGGCGGTGGCGCCTTTCGGCGGGCCGAAATACTGCGTGGATTCCAGCCCCGGCTCGGTGCCGGGCTTGACCGCGCCGCGCATTGGGTTGGCGCGCATCGCCAGATCGCCGAGCTTGACCGCATTGCCGGGCACGCCGGCGATCGACACTTCGCCATTGGCGAGGACGAGGTCTTCCTCCGCGCATTCGAAATGCTCGGCGGCGAGCTTGAGGATCTTCAGCCGCACCGCCTTGCCGGCTTCGTTGATGGCATTGCCGGCGACGACGGCGCCGCGGCTGGCGAAGGTGCCGGCGCCCCAATAGAACTGGTCGGTGTCGCCGGTAACGACTTCGACGTCCGTGACCGGCACGCCGACCTGGTCGGCGATGATCTGCGCGAAGCTGGTGAAATGCCCCTGGCCCTGCGTGCCGATGCCGGTGGCGACGCTCACTTTGCCGTTGGCCTGCACCTGCACCTTGGCGCCTTCGTAAGGGCCGATGCCGGTGCCCTCGACATAACAGCAGACGGCGACGCCGACGTGGCGTCCTTGCGCGCGCAGGCGCGGCTGTTCGGTGGCAATGAAGTCTTGGTAACCGATGGCGGCGAGCGCCTTGTCGAGCACGGGCTCGTAATTGCCGCTGTCGTATTCGAGCGGCGCGAAGTCCTGGTAGATGATCTTGTTGTCGTAAGGGAAAGCGTCGGCCGGAATGAGATTGCGCCTCCTGATCTCGGCGCGGTCGATGCCGAGCTCATGCGCGGCGAAATCCAAGAGCCGTTCGATGACGAACACGCCGTGCTGGCGGCCGGCGCCGCGATAGGGCGTGACGATCGGCTTGCAGGTGAAGACCGCGGTGAATGTGCTGTCGTAATGCGGGATGACGTAGGGCCCGAGCAGCGTGCATTGGCTGTTGATCGGCACCGTCAGGCCGTAAGGGTCATAGGCGCCGGAGTCGTGCAGGAACACGTCCTTCACGCCGAGGATCTTGCCGTCCTTGCTCAGTGCGATTTCGGCGTCGTGGATCTGGCCGCGCTCGTGCGTGGTGGCGACAAAGTGTTCCAGCCGGTCCTCGATCCATTTCACCGGCCGGTTCAGCGTCATCGACGCCCAAGGAACGAGGATCTCCTCGGGGTAGAACATCATGATCTTCGGCCCGAAGCCGCCGCCGACGAAGGGCGCGATCACCCGCACGTTGCGTTCGCTCAGGCCCAATTGGGCGGCGAGGCCGTTGCGCACGAATACCGGCGCCTGGGTCGTATCCCAGACGGTGAGGTGATGCGCGCGGGCGTCCCATTGCGCCACCACACCACGGGTTTCGATTGGCGACGACATGCCATGGTCGTAATGGAAGCGCCGGCGGATGATGTGGTCGGCCTTCGCCGCCGCCGTGGCGTAATCGCCTTTGGTCTGGCGCACATGGGCGGCGATGTTGTTGCCGAGGTCGTCATGGACCAACGCCGCGCCTTTGGCGAGCGCCTGCTCGAGGTCGACGACCGGCGGCAACGGTGTCATGTCGACGATGATGTCGGCCAGCGCGTCCTCGGCGATATAGCGGCTTTCGGCGATGACGATGGCAATGGGCTCGCCGACATAGCGGACCTTGCCTTTGGCGAGCGGCGCATGCGTGCGCAAGTTGAAGGTGATGCCGTCGATCGGCGGCGGCGGCACCAGCAAGGGGCCCGGACGCCACAGCGCGCCGATATCGTCGGCGGTGTAGACGGCGATCACGCCTTTGCGCGCACGCGCGGCGCTGACGTCGATCCGCTCGATATGCGCGTGGGCCAGCGGACTGCGCAGCAGCGCCGCGTGCAGCATGTCCGGCAGCTCGACGTCGTCGACGAACAGCGCCTGGCCGGTGAGCAGCCGGGCATCCTCGTTGCGCGGAATCGGCGCGCCGAAAGCGCGTGTGGTCATGGCGCCGCGCTCCGCAGCTTTGCCGCCGCCAAGACCGCATCGACGATGTGCTGATAGCCGGTGCAGCGGCAGAGATTGCCCGACAGCGCCTCGCGCACATCGGCCTCGGTCGGGGCGGGATGCTCGTTAAGGAACACGCTCATGGTCATCAAGATGCCGGGCGTGCAGTAGCCGCATTGCAGACCGTGATGCGCGTGCATGGCCTGCTGGAGCGGATGCAGCTTGTCCGGCGCGGGTGCCAACCCTTCCACCGTCGTCAGTTGCCGGCTATTGGCCTGGACGGCGAACAGCAGACACGACCGTACGGGCAATCCGTCCATATGGATGGTGCAGGCGCCGCAGACGCCATGCTCGCAACCGACATGCGTGCCGGCCAAGCGCAATTCGTGGCGGATGAAGTCGCTGAGCAGCATGCGCGCTTCGACCCGGCGCTGATAGCGCGTGCCGTTCACGACCACGCTGATATCGTGCATATCCTCATCCATGGCGGGCGCGCTCCAATGCGATCGGCAGACCGCGCTCGATCAGAACGCCGGCAAGATGCCGCTGATACGCGGCGCTGGCGTGCACATTGCCGCCCGGCTCGATGGTTTCCCACACAGCGGCGGCGGCATCCTTGATCGCGCCGACTTCATCCGCGCTGCCACAGACTTGCGCGAGCGCGCTGCTGACATCGACCGGTGTGTCGCCCACGCCGCAGAGTGCGCCGCGGACTGAAGTGCATCGACCTTGCGCGTCGCAGGTGACGGCGATGGCGACGCCGGCCATGGCAAAGTCGCCACGCCGCCGCGCCACTTCCATAAAGCAGAAGCCGCTGCGCGGACCGGCGACCGGAAGTTCGATCTCCGTCAGCATCTCATCGGCGGCGAGGCAGGTCGTCAGCGGCGACAGGAAGAAATCGCGGGCTGGGATCCAGCGTTCGCCTGTCGCCGACTGCGCGTGCAGCCGGCCGCCGAGCGCGAGCACGATCGCCGGCAACTCCGATGCCGGGTCGGCATGCGACAGGTTGCCGCCGATGGTGCCGCGATTGCGGATCTGCGGATGCGCAATGTGCGGCAAGGCTTCGTGGATCAGCGGCGCCGCTTCGGCGATATCGGTGCTGCGCTCCAACGTGCGGTAACGCGTCAAGGCGCCGATGCGCAGCGCATGGCCGTTCACACGATGGATGCCGGCCTGTGCATCGAGCATATTAATGTCGATCAGCACCGCCGGCTGCGCCAGGCGGAAGTTCAGCGTCGGCACCAGGCTTTGCCCGCCGGCGAGAAAGCGGGCTTCCTCGCCATGTTCGGCCTTCAGCGCCAGGGCATGATCGAGGTTTTTCGCTGCGATATATTTGAAGGGAGCCGGCTTCATCTTTCCGCGTATGCGTGCACAATGACAGGAACCGGTGCCCATAAGATATCGATTTGCGAGGTTTGCAAAGCGCGAAGCTGGCATCGGAAAACGCGATGGCCAAATCCCGCAAGCCGATGGCGTTACGTGCCTAATATGCTCGCCGCATGAATAGACATTAGGCGAACAAGGGTTCAGGCGGCCGGCGGCAAGGGGGAGGCCAGGCGGTGTACGGTTAGGCACGCCATTTGCATCGACAACTTCTACGTCAGAGACCTAGCTGCTGAGTTCAACGCTCACGAGGACGTTCAGTCATGCGCATGACCAAGTTATCCCTGGTGCTGGCCTCGCTGATCGGCGGCGGCGCTGTCGCCTATGCCGCGGGGTTCACGCTGTCGGCCCCGCCGAAGATCGCCTTCCTCTATTTCGCCGACAAGGGCGACGGCGGCTGGACGCAGGCCTTCGACGAGGCCAAGCCGAAGATCGAGGCGGCCGTCGGCCAGAAGATCCCCTTCGTCGAGAACGTGCCGGAGGTCGCCGGCAAGATCACGCCCGCGGCCGAGAGCTTCATCAACCGCGGCTACAACGTCATCATCGGCACGGCCTTCGGCTATTCCGACACCTTCAAGGCGCTGTCGGAGAAGTACCCGAAGGTCGCGTTCCTGAACGCCTCGGGCACGACCAATGGCCCGAACCTCGAGTCGTTCTACGGCCGCACCTACGAGAGCCAGTATCTCTGCGGCATGGTCGCGGGCGCGATGTCGAAGAGCGGCAAGCTCGGCTTCGTCGCCGCGCATCCGATCGGCCCGGTGAACTGGACGATCAACGCCTATGAGCTCGGCGCGCTCAAGATGAATCCGAAGGCGACGGTCACCGTCATCTTCACGGGCTCCTGGAACGACCCGGTGAAGGAACGCGCCGCCGCGCAGGCGCTCGCCGACCAGGGCATCGACGTCATCGGCCAGCACGTCGACACGCCGACGCCGCAAATCGTCGCGCAGGAGCGCGGCCTCTATGGCACCGGTCACCATCGCGACCTACGCGAGTTCGCGCCGAAGGCGACGTTGTGCTCTTCGGCCTGGACCTGGGACAAGTTCCTGGCGCCGGAGCTGAAGAAGGTCATCGCCGGCAACTGGCAGCCGAGCCCCTACGGCGCGTTCCCCGGCATCAAGGACGGCGGCACCGACATCGCCTGCTGTGGCGCGGCTGTGCCGAAGGACGTCGTCGACAAGGTGATGGCCGAGCGCGACGCCATCATCAAGGGCAAGCAGATCTTCACCGGCCCGATGAAGGACACGACCGGCAAGGAGCGGCTTGCGGAGGGTAAGCCGATCGACGATGCTGGCTTATGGAAAATGGATTGGTTTGTGCCCGGCGTGATTGCGCAAAAATGATCATGAGCGCTCGCCGCTCATGACCTTTGCGCTCGAGCTCGCCGAGATCAGCAAGTCCTTCGACGGCGTTCCAGCCCTCAACCAAGCGCGGTTGCGGGTTCACCCCGGCGAGGTACATGCGCTGCTTGGCGAAAACGGTGCGGGCAAGTCGTCTCTGATGAATGTCGCCGCCGGTCTTTATGCCCCCGATGCCGGGAGCATATCGATCGGCGGCGAATCTGTTTCGCTGAGCGGGCCGGCCGATGCGCGCCGGCACGGCGTCGGCATGGTGCATCAGCACTTCAAGCTGGTGAAGCCGTTCTCGATTGCCGAGAATATTCTGCTTGCCAATCGGCAGCCGCGTTATCGCGCCGGCATCCAGGACATCCGCAAGGCCATCGCGACGCAGGCCGAGGAACTCGGCTTCGACATCGACCCGGAGCGCCGGGTCGAGGCGCTGACGGTGGCCGAGCAGCAGCAGGTCGAGATCGTCAAGGTTCTCATCGGCGGCGTGAAGATTCTTATTCTCGACGAGCCGAGCGCGGTGCTCACCGACGCCGAGGCCGAACGCCTGCTGCAGACCGTGCGGCGGCTAGCGCAGGCGGGCACGGCGGTCGTCCTGGTGACGCACAAGCTCAATGAGGTGCGCCGGCACGCCGACGCCGTCACTATCATGCGCGGCGGCAAGACTGTCGCGACGCTCGATCCGAAGCAGGCGAGCGCCGCCGAACTGACCGAGCTGACCGTGGGGAAAACTGCGTCTTTGCCGGCGCGGAGCAATAGTACGGTGCAGGGCGAGACGCGGCTGAACGTCGGCGCCTTGCATTACACGCGCGCCGACGGCCGCGTGATGCTTCAAGACGCGAGCTTTTTCGTGCGCGCCGGCGAGATCTATGGCATCGCCGGCGTGTCCGGCAATGGCCAGGCGGAGCTTGCCGAGCTGCTGATCGGCGCGCGCGAGCCGACCGCGGGCGAGATTTGGTTGGAAGGTGCCGGCAATGTCGGTGTGGCCGCAACGGGCACGCGCCGCGATGCGGCGCTGGCCGCGATCCCGGCCGACCGCTACGCTTATGCGCTCGCTGGCGGGCTGTCGATCGCCGACAATTTCGCGGTCGCGAACATCCGCTCCGGTCGCTATGGCTCGGGCCTTTATGTCGACCGCGCGGCGATGCGCCGCGATGCGCAGGCTGCCGTGCGCGATCACGATGTGCTCGGCGTGCGCAGCATCAATCAGAAGGCGGCGTTGCTGTCGGGCGGCAATGCGCAGAAGCTGGTGATCGCGCGCGAGTTCAGCCGCGAGCCTTCGGTCGTGGTGGCGCACAGCCCGAGCCGCGGGCTTGATGTGCGCGCCAGCGCCGCGGTGCATGAGCGGCTGTTGGCGGCGCGCGAGCGCGGCGCGGGTGTCGTGTTGATCAGCGAGGACCTCGATGAAATCCTCAATCTTTCGGACCGCATCGGCGTCATGACGCGCGGCCGCATCGTCGCCGAATTCGATCGTCCGGCCGACCGGCAGGCGATCGGCCGTGCCATGGTCGACCACGCATGAGCAAGGCGGAGGATATCGCGCCGCCTGCCGCGGCGTTGCCGGCGGTCGCCGCGGGTTATCGCTTCGGCCGCATCACACTCGACATCCGGCAAGACATCCCGCCCTGGAAGCAGGCGGCGATCCTTACCGCGTCGTTGGCGGTCGGGCTCATCCTCTCGGTGGCGATCCTCGATTTCGCCGGCATCGATCCAGCGAGCCTCGCCAATGAGCTCACGACCGCGATGAACGCCGGCTCGTTGCGCAATGTCCTGATTCAGGCCGCGCCGCTGGTGCTGGTGGGCGTTGGCGCCAGTCTCGCGTTCCGCATTGGCTTCTGGAATCTCGGCATCGAGGGACAGATGGTGTTAGGCGGCATCTTCGCCGCCGGTGTGTCGATCTACGAGATCGGTCCGGCTTCGTCGCGGCTGTTTGTGATGGGCTTGGCCGCGGCGCTCGGCGGGCTCTTGTGGAGTCTGTTGGCTGCGTTCCTCAAGCTGCGCTTCCGGGTGAACGAGATCATTGCGACGCTGCTCCTGAATTATGTCGCGATCTATTTCCTGTTCCATCTGCTCTACGGCGCCTGGCAGGACGCCAAGACGGCGTTTCCGCAATCCTCCGAGTTCAGGCCGTTTGAGCGGCTGGGCGACATCGGCTTCGGCATCAATGGTGGGTTGGTCGTGGCGCTGGTGGTGCTGCTTGCCGCCGCCTGGTTCGTGCATATGAGCCGCGTCGGCTTCTACATGCGCTTCATCAGCGCCAATCCGACCATGGCCAAGGTTCTCGGCGTGCCGGTGCGTACGATGACGATCTGGATCGTGGGGGCCTCCGGCGCCTGCTGCGGCATCGCCGGCTTCGTCAATGTGGCGAGCCAGGAGGGCCGGCTGACGCAGTCCTTCGCCAGCGGTTACGTCTTCTCCGGCGTGCTGATCGCGTTTCTGTCGCGCAACGATCCGCTGGTGATCGCGGTGGTCGGCTTCCTCATCGCCGTACTGTTCATCGTCGGCCAGAGCCTGCAGGTGTTCTACCAGATCCCCTTCACGATGGTGCAGTTGATCGAGGCGATCATCGTCATCGCGGTCGCATCCTCGGAGTTCTTCATCCGTCATCGTATTCGCTGGATCCGCTGAGCCGTCGCCCGTGGGAAACTTCCTCATCAATTGGTTCGCCTCGACGCCGGTCACCGCGGTGCCTTATGCGTTGGCTGCGCTTGGTCTCATCCTGTCGGAGCGGGCGGGGGTGCTGAACCTCACCGCCGAGGGCTTGATGCTGGTCGGCGCACTCGCCGGCGCCGGCGCGGTGCTGGCCCTGCATGTGCATCCGGCGGTGGCGCTGCTCATCGCCATGATGTGTGCGAGCCTGGTGTCGTTGTTGTTCGCCGGCCTCGTCGTCGTATTGCGCGTCAATCAGGTGATCGCGGGGTTGGCCATCGTGTTCTTCTGCCAGGGCCTGACGGGGCTCATCGCCACCGTGTTCAACTGGCAGAACAAGCAGATCGCCGGGCTGGGCACGCTCAACATCTGGCCGCTGTCGGAAATCCCCGTCATCGGCCGCATCTTCTTCCAGCAGGACGCCATCGTCTATCTGACGGTGATCATCTTCTTCGCCGTCAATTACATGCTGACGCGGACCATGTTGGGCCTGCGCATCCGCTCGGTCGGCGAGAACCCGGCCGCGGCCGATGCCGCCGGCATCAGCGTGGCGTGGCACCGCGTGCTGGCCATCGTCGTCGGTTCTTCGCTCATCGGGCTCGCGGGCGGCTACATCTCGGTGGTCAGCGTCAAATTGTGGGTCAATGAGATGGTGGGCGGCCGCGGCTGGATCGCGGTGGCGCTCGTCGTGTTCGCGCGCTGGGCGCCATGGCCGGCGCTCGCCGGCGCGCTGCTGTTCGGCTGCATCGAGGCGGTGGTGCCGCGCATCGCGGCGGCGGGCATCCGCGTGCCGCAATATCTGATGTTGATGACGCCTTATCTTGCCACGATCATGGTGATGATCTGGGTCGGCGCACGGCAGAGTGCGGTCAGCCGCGAGCCCGGCGCGCTCGGCCAGCCGCACGTGCGCGAAGAGCGGCGTTGATCATCAAGAGCAGGGTGGTCCCATGCGTATCTATGTCTACGGCGAGGCGCGCGACACCGGAGCCGATTTCGAGGACTATCTCGATCCAGCCAAGACCGCGGTTATTTCCATCGACATGCACCGCGGTCATCTCGACGAGTCACCCGACTGTCCGTGCCCGGCGCCGCGCGCCCGCGACATCGTCAAGCCGATCGATACGTTCCATGTGCGCGTGCGCGCGCTCGGCGTGCCGATCATCCATGTGCGCTCGGTGCTGCGCAAAGGCGGGGCCGACGATCTTAAAGGTATTCCCGCTGCCTGGCGGCGCACCTTTCCGCTCTATGTCGGCGCCATCCCGAACAGCGATGCACACGCGATCGAAGGCTCACCCTGGACGGAATTCGTCACCGAGGTGAAGCCGGAGGACCAGATCGTCGAGACCAAGCGGCGGCTCTCCGCCTTCTATCCGACCGATCTCGACTTCCTGTTGCGCAACATGAAGGTCGAGACGGTCGTGCTCGACGGCGGTTTCACTGATTGCTGCGTGCTCAACACCGCGTTCGACGCCAACAATCACAATTACCGGGTGATCGTCGCGCGCGATCTGGTGCGCGGCACCGACGATAATCTCGAGGCCGCAGCGCTGGCGATGGTGTCGCTGCATCTCGGGCTGGTGACGGATTCCGCTGACCTGCTGGCGGAATGGGAAAGGCGCAAGGCCGGCAAGAGCGCAGCCTAGCGTCCGACGCTTTCCAGCGCGTCGCTGATCATGGTCGGTGTCAGCGGCACGTGGTGGAACTTGATCTTGCCGAAGCTCTTCAGCGCATCCTCGACGCCCGACGCGACGACGGCGCCGACGGCGATGCAGCCGGCCTCACCGACGCCTTTGACGCCGAGCGGGTTGAGCGGCGTCGGCGTCTCCAGATGCAATACCGACACCGGCGGAATTTCGGTCGCGTAGGGCACGAGGAAGTCCATCAGGCTCGCATTGGCGAGGTTGCCGTCCGGCTGATAGTCGAGCCGCTCATAGAGCGCGCCACCGATGCCTTGCGCGATGCCGCCCATGACCTGGCCCTCGACAATCGTCGGGTTGATCATGTTGCCGCAATCGTGGACGCAAATGTATTTCTTGATCGTCACTTTGCAGAGGTCGGGGTCGACCTCGACGATGGCGCCGTGCACGCCATAGGCCCAGGTCGAGGCCGACGGGCTGTAATATTCGGTGGCCTCCAGCCCCGGGGCCTCGCCGTCGGCAAGTGGCGGGCCATCGTGTCTGCTGGCCGGCGCGAACTGTGTCGCCGCCTGCGCCGCTTCGTTGAAGGCATAGCGTAAGGGATTGCTGGCGGTGGCGATGGCCGCGAGCGGCACAAAACGGTTCGAGCCCTTCACCCAGGCGGCTGAATCGCGCAACTCGATCTCGTCCTCGGTCACCTCCAGCATGTTGGCGGCGGCGACGATGGTCTTCTTGCGCACGGTGATCGCGGCTTTATGGATCGCATTGCCGCTGACGACGGCGGCGCGGCTGGCGAAGGTCGCGACGCCCCAGTCGAACGCCTTGGTGTCGCCTTCGACGACGATGACGTCTTCCGGCTTCACGCCCATCTGGTCGGCGACGATCTGCGCGAACACGGTGTCGTGGCCCTGACCCTGCGTCGACAAGCCGGTGTTGACGTAAACCTTGCCGGTGATCGGGTGCACGCGCACATGGCCGCCTTCATAAGGGCCAAGGCCGGTGCCTTCGACGTAGCAAGCAAGCCCGAGGCCGAGATATTTGCCTTCGCTCCGTGCCTTCGCCTGCGCGGCGGCGAAGTCCTTGGCGCCGAGCGCTTCGGCGGCCATGGTCAGCGCCTTGTCGTACTGGCCGCTGTCGAGCGTGACCTTCAGGCCGTCGGCGAACAGCAGGCCTTCGCGCTCATAGGGGAATTGGTGCTCGCCGACGAGATTGCGTCGGCGCACATCGAAGCGGTCGAGCCCGAGCTCCTCGGCCAATTGGTCCATGGCGCGCTCGAGGGCGAAGCAGGCCTGCGGCCGGCCGCAACCGCGATAAGGCGTGACCTGCACCGTCGGCGTATAGACCGCCTTGAACTCGACCCAGATGTTGGGAATGCGATAGGGCCCGGCGATCGAGGTCGAGGCGACCTGGGCCACCGCGATGCCATAGGGGATGAACGCGCCGGTGTCGTGCAGGAAACTGTCGCGCAGGCCGATCACCTCGCCATTTTTCATGGCGGCGAGCTCGATGCTGTGGATCTGTGTGCGCTCCTGCGAGGAGCCGAGGAAGTTCTCGCGCCGGTCCTCGATGTACTTCACCGGCCGGCCAAGCTGTATCGCCGCCATCGGCACCAGGAGCTCGTCGGGATAGAACAGCAGCACCTTCTGGCCGAAGCCGCCGCCGACATCGGGCGCGATCACGCGTACTTTGTCTTCGTCGAGACCGAAGATCGAGGCGAGGCCGCCGCGCACGGAAATGGGGGCCTGCGTGCCGTCCCAAACGGTGAGTTCACCGGCAACCGCATCCCAGCGCGCCGCCACGGCGCGGCATTCCATCGGCGCCGCCGTCGAGCGATCGACCTGCACGGTGATGCGCGTAACGTGCTCGGCGCGGGCAAAGGCATCGTCCGGCGCGCCGCTCACCTGGACGAGATGCGCGGCGAGGTTGTTCGGCACGGTGGCGTGCACGAGCGGCGCGCCGTCCTTGAGCGCCTTGGCCATGTCCATCTCGACCGGCAGCGGCTCGAACTCGACGTCGATCAGGCCGGCGCCGTCCTCCGCCGTGTAGCGATCGACAGCGACCACCATCGCGATGGTCTGCCCGACATAATGGACTTCCCCGCGCGCCAGCGGACGTTGCGTCTGCGGGTTCTTCATCGACGGATGCGGAATGAGCAGCGGCATCGTCATGTCGAGCGGGCCGATGTCGTCGCAGGTATAGACCGCGACCACGCCGGGGCGGGCCTTCGCCGCCGTAACGTCGATCGATGTGATGCGCGCGCGCGCATGCGGGCTGCGCAGGAAGGCGACGTGCAGCGGATTGGCGAGCGGGATGTCGTCGACGAAGGCGCCTTCGCCGCGCAGGAGCTTGGGATCGATGTTGCGCTCGATACGGGCGCCGAAGCTGCGGGTGGACATGTCAGGCCCGCCCCATCAGTTCGGCCGCGCGGCGCACGGCGGCGATGATGTTGATGTAGCCGGTGCAGCGGCAGAGATTGCCCGACAGCATGTCGCGGATGCCGTCGTCGGTCAGGTCGAGCGGGCCCGGTTCGTCGAAGCGGTTGACGATGTTCATCACCATGCCGGGCGTGCAGAAGCCGCATTGTAGCGCGTGGCATTCTTTGAAGGCCTGTTGCACCGGATGCAGCGCGCCGTCGGCATCGGCGACCGACTCGATGGTGCGGATGTCGGCGCCGTTTGCCTGCACCGCCAGGGTGAGGCAGGAGCGCCCGGCCTTGCCGTCGATATGCACGGTGCAGCAGCCGCAGACCCCGTGCTCGCAGCCGACATGCGTGCCGGTGAGGCCGAGCTCGTGGCGCAGGAAGTCGCTGAGCAGCATGCGGACGCTGACCGTGCGGCTGACAGCCTCGCCATTGACGGTGAGCGTGACCGTGACGCGCGGGTCGTCGGAATGCTCGGGGATCGATGGCTTGATCATGCGTTTCATGTCAGGGCTCCCGCGTGGGCACGCTCCGCGGCCTTGATGACCATGCGTTTGATCAGCGCCTTGAGCGCGCGGCGGCGATAGCTCGCGGAAGCATGCATGTCGTCGGAGCCTGAGACGGCGGACAAGGAAGCGTTGGCGGCGGCATCGAGATCGGCCGGCGTTAAGGATGAGCCGGCCAACAGCGCCTCGGCCTCCTTCAGCCGCGCGGGCCGGTCGGCGATGCCGCAGGCCGCAAGCTGGATCGTTTGCACTTTGCTTTGCGCATCGAGCGCGACAACACAGCCGACGCCGACGAGCGCGAAGTCGCCATGCCGGCGCGTCACCTCATCGAAGGCCCAGCCGGCGCCCGCCGGCAGCAGCGGAAAGCGCGCCTCGACAATGATCTCGTCGGCACGCCGCGCCGTCGTCATGAAGCCCTGGAAGAAGTCTTCCGTCTCGATCTCGCGCGTGCCTTGCGGGCCCTGCGCGACAACCGAGCCGCCAAGCAACACCAGGAGCAGCGGCACCTCCGCCGACGGATCAGCGTGGCACAGGCTGCCGACCACGGTGCCGCGGTTGCGGATCGGCACATGTGCCACGTGCTGCATCACTTCTGCCACCAGCGGGTTGGCCTGCCGCGCATCCGCATCGAGCTCGAATTCGCGGTGCCGCGTCATGGCGCGCACGGTGATCGCGCCGTCCTTGATCGTGATGCCTTTGAGGCCTGCGACATGCTGGATATCGACCAGCGTCGACGGCGCGGCGACACGGAAGTTCATCGCCGGCAACAGGCTCTGTCCGCCGGCGAGCACAGCAGCGTCGGCATCGCTCGCCAGAATGGCGACGGCTTCGGCCAAAGTCTTCGGTGCGTGGTAGCCGAACAGAGAAGGCTTCATCAGAGCATCTCCAGTCGCGTGGCTAGAGTGTCCGTGCGTGGCGCGCGGTGACGTCGAGCAGTATCGCCGTCAACGCGTCCGGCATCGAAAGCTGCGGCGCGTGGTCGCTCTCGAGCCCATAGACTGCGTTACAGCCGGTGATCTCCTGCATCTTGCGCTGCAGCGGCAGGTGCACCGAACGATCCTGCAACGCCTCGATATAGACGCGCGGGATCGTGCCGTAGCGCTCAGGCGTCAGATGCAGCTTGGAGCGGCGCGCGCCTTCCGGCTGCGGCGTCAGGCGGGCCGCCGCGGCCTCCGCCACGGCGCGGTCCGACTGATGGTAGAACACATCGACCGCTGACACCGGATCGATGCGTGAGGTCAGGCCCTCGGCATCATAGGTCACGCGCGCATGCGCGCCCTTCATCCAGGGCTCGAGATAGTTCGCGTAGAAGTCCAGCACGGCGAGGCCGTCCGGCAACATGAAGGCGCAGACATAGATGCCGAGCGCGATGCGGTCGGGGCGCAGTTCGCTGACCTGGGAGGCGGTGACACCCCCCATGCTGTGGCCGATCATGACGATCGGGCCGGTCGTCGCATCGATCAGGCTCACGACCTTCTCGGTGTAGCGGGCGAGGTTGACCTCGCGCGGCGGCGTCGCGTCGTGGCCGTCGCCCGGCAGGTCGGCGGCAATCGCGTCGTGGCCCGCAGCTTTCAGCCGCGGCACGATGGTGTCGAAGGCCCAGGCGCCTTGCCAGGCGCCGTGGACGAGGATGAAGGTGTACCGGGGCTTGTCACTCATAATGCTGTCGTCCGCCTGAACCGCGCATCACTTGTAAGTACGGCTGTACATCGCGCGCATGTGCTCTTCGACCGTGACCGGCGGATATTTCGGTTCTTCGCCCGGCGCCAGACAGGTCGGGATGCACTTGACTTCGTAGGCGTAATTGCCGGTGTAAAAAAATGGCACCGAATAGCGCTCGCGGCCTGACACATTGACGACGCGGTGAACGGTCGAGCGGTAGCGGTCATTGGTCCAGCGCGCGATCATGTCGCCGAGATTGACGACATACGTGCCGGGGATCGGATCGGCGTGGATCCATCCGCTGCTGTTCTGGTCCCAGACCTGCAGGCCGCCGATGTTATCCTGGCGCAGAAGCGTGAGACCGCCGAAGTCGGTGTGCGCGCCGGCGCCCATCTGCTTTGGATTGCCCTGCGGCTGCTGCGGCGGATAGTGCAGCAGGCGCACGGTCGCCATCGCGTCCTTGTTGTAGCCTTCGAAATAGTTCTCCGGCAGATCGAGCGAGAGCGCGATGCCGCGCATCATCAGCGCTGACAGGTCGAGCATGACCTGGAGATATTCTTCCATCACCGGCTTGAAGCGCGGGCGCTGCGCCGGCCACTGGTTCGCACCGTGGTTGAACATGCCGGCGATGACACGCGGATCGTCGGGGGTGTGTTCCGGCCCGACGTAATATCCTTCCTTCAGATCGGGCGGGGCGCCCGGTTCCAGGGTCTGGCCCTGCAGCGTTTCATAGCCGCGATTGGCCTTGGACTTCAGCTTGCTGACCTCGTTTTTCTGGTCGGTGGGCAGCGCGAAGAAGCCGGCTGCCTCGGCGAAGACGTCGTCGATCAGCTTTTCCGAAACGCCGTGCTTGCTGATGTAGAAAAAGCCCTTGTCGAGACACGCCGCGCGCAGATGGGCGCCAACGGCTTTGCGGTCTGCGGCGGAGGCGCTGTATAGCCCGCTGATGTCGATCACCGGCAGACTTTCGGGCGAGACCTTGGTGGCTTCGAGAGCGGCCGTCATATCTGTCTCCTTCTCGCAACGAAAAGCATCCAGAACCAAGCAAACTTAATGCCACAAATCGGCGTAGCCGATGGGTGATTCTAAGCTAAGCTGATTGGCGTGTTTTTGTTCACGAGGCTCCCTTGGAATTCCGGCAAATCCGCTACGCACTATCCGTCGCGAAGGAGCGCAGCTTCACCAAAGCCGCCAGGCGGCTGAATATTTCGCAGTCTGCGGTGAGCGAGCAGGTCAAGCTTCTGGAGGACGAGGCCGGCTTTCCGTTGTTCCGCCGTACGCCGCAAGGCATCGAGGTCACCGAGCGCGGCCGGACCTTTCTTTACGAAGCGGAACGCATTGTCGGCGATGTGCTGAGCCTCACCGATACGGCGCGGCGGCTGCGCGGCGCGATCCTCGACACATTCAAGATCGGCATGGGGTCCGGCATGGCGCAGCTTTTCATGCCGCGCCTGTTCAAGAACGTGGAAGAGATGATGCCGGGCGCTCGGTTGGAGATCTTTACGGCTCCGACCAGAAACATCTTCAACGACCTGCATGAAGAGCGCATCGACGCCGGTTTGGCGATTGAATCCGATCCCGAACGCGTGCCGGCGGGACTGGTGTTCGAGCGGCTGACCACCGTCGATATGGTGCTGATCGCGCATCCGAAACACCGGGTGGCGCGGATGAAGCAACCGGTTGAAATCGGGCAGCTTGTCGCCGAGCCGATCGTCATGAACGAGCTCTCCGTCGGCTACGGCCAGGTGGTCATGTCGCTGTTCACCGACATCGGTACCCGGCCCAATATTCTCGCCATTGCCGACAACATCGATACGTTGAAGGCGATCGTGCAATCCGGAAAAGGCATCGCGATCGTGCCGCGGCCCTGTGCCGAAAACGAAGTTGCGCTCGGCGTCTTGAAGACGATGACGATTATGCCAGCCCGCCGCATTTCATTGTCATTGTTTCATCGCCGGCAGCCGCTGTCGCGCCGCAAGGAGGGCTTTCTGCTGGCGCTCCGCGACGCGCTCAAAGATGAGGCAAGCGCGTAGATTTCGCGGGCAGCCTGTCTATCGGAAAATCCGATGGGTATATCGATAATCGGTTTTTGACTTGGCCGCGGGCCCTTGCGGATACTGGCGGCATGGTCGCGACAAAGGCACGCTTCCGCATCGGTATCGATACCGGCGGTACTTTCACTGACATCGTCTCGGTTGATTCCGAGACCGGCGCCATGCGCGTCACCAAGGTGGCATCGACGCCGAGCAATCCGGCTGTCGGCCTGGTGCGCGGCGTCAACGATATTCTCAATGTGGCCGGGGCGGGACCTTCCGACCTGTTGGGCTTGGCGCATGGCACGACGGTTGCCACCAACGCGCTCCTGCAGGGCGAAATTCGTTCGCTCGGTCTCCTGGTCACGGAAGGCTTTCGCCACATCCTCGAGATCGCGCGGCAGTCGGTTCCCGAAGGCTACGGCAACTCCTATTTCTGGGTGAAGCCGGATCGTTTGGTGCCGCTGCAGTTCGTGCGCGAGGCGGGTGGCCGGCTGAACTTCAAGGGCGAAGAGTTGCGTCCGCTCGATGAGGCCAGCATCCGTGAAGCCGCGCGCTTCTTCCGCCGCAACAAGGTGGAGGCCATTGGCATCTGCCTGATGCACTCCTATGCCAACGATGCGCATGAGCGGCGCGCGGCGGAGATCGTCGCCGAGGAGTATCCGGAAGCCACATTGTCGCTGTCCTGCGCTGTGTTGCCGGAATACCGCGAATATGAGCGCGCGGTGACCACCTTGGTCGACGCGTTCGTGAAACCGTATCTCGACCGCTATCTCAAGCGCGTGCACGACGAGCTCGGGCCGTTGCGCGACAAGCCGTTCCTCGTGATGCAGTCCTCCGGCGGCGTCGCCAGCGCCGAACAAATCCTGCGCAAGCCGATCACCACCGCGTTGTCCGGGCCGGCGGCCGGTGCACTCGGGTCGGCGGTGATCGCAGAGGTCGCCGGCTTCCCCGACCTCGTGACGCTCGACGCCGGTGGCACCTCGACCGATTTTTGCCTGATCGAAGGCGCGAAGCCGCATTTGACCAATGGCGGCTCGGTCGGCGCGTTCCCGGTGCGCATTCCGATGATCGATATCGCCACAATCGGCATCGGCGGCGGCTCGATCGCGTGGATCAGCCGGGAAGGGCACTTGAAGGTCGGTCCGCGTAGCGCCGGCGCTGTGCCGGGGCCGATGTGTTATCCGAACGGAGGCGACGAGCCGGCCATCACCGACGCCAATCTGGTGCTCGGCCGCTTGCCGCCGGCGCTGATCGGCGGCGGCATTGCCTTGAACGTCGAGCGCGCGCGCGCCGGCATTGCGGCTTTGGCCAAGCGGTTGCCCGGCAAAATGAGCGCCGAGCAACTCGCGGCTGGCATCATCGAGATCGCTAACTGGGCGCAGGCTAACGCCATCCGGCAGATGACCATCCAGCGCGGTATCGATCCGCGCGGCTTCGCGCTGTTGTCGTTCGGCGGGGCCGGGCCGGCGCAATCGGCGGCGGTGATGGAACTGCTCGGCATGAAGGCCTGCATCGTGCCGCCGAACCCGGGCAACCTGTCCGCCTTCGGTCTGTTGGCGGTGGACTGGCGCACGGATCATATCGTCACCAA
>Ga0255338_1000657_pt1 | contig 93011 bp, 77 predicted proteins | sample MeOH1_35cm_T4_19_FD_203715 | JGI IMG/M metagenome (GOLD analysis project Ga0255338, IMG submission 203715) | Sandy soil microbial communities from University of British Columbia, Vancouver, Canada - MeOH1_35cm_T4_195 | ecosystem: Engineered > Artificial ecosystem > Sand microcosm > Unclassified ... | reverse complement strand
GCACGATCTCGGCGGCCTGCACCACCGATGCGTCGGTGGGATCGCCCACGGCGAGGCACGCCGCTCCCCCGGCCGCCCGGTGGGGCAGGGCCGCCACCTCGCGCAGGAAGCGCGGCGAGAAGGCGGAGACCAGCGGCGCCGCCGCCATCAGCTCCGCAAGGCCAACGCGCGGCAGGCAATAGAAGGCCGCAACCGCATCGGCAAAGTCGCCGGCGGCCAGCTCGCTCGCCTCCCAGACCCGCCGCAGCGCCCCGCCCGCCGCCGGCCCCGCGGCTTCGCCCGACGGCGCCGGGCCCGGACGCCCATGCCCGCCACGCGCCAGATAGCTCATGAAGTCGCCGGCGCCCTCGGCCGTCATGCCCCGTGTCCCTACCACCGGAAAGGTGCCCAGAAAGATCAAGTCGCCGCGCGTGCGCCCCGCCGGATCCGCCGCGCCCGGCCGCCGGCGGCGAAACTCCGCCCGGCCAAGACCTTGCCCGGCCAAGACCTTGCCCGACCAAGACTCCGCCCCGCCGAGTCTCCGCCCGTCCGGGACTGCGCGCTGCAATGCGGACGAGGCGAGGCCCGCCCCGGCACCGCCGACGCACCGCGCGCATAATCGTGCCGCCTCATGAAGGTTTCGCGGCATCCAGATGACAATGGCGCTACAACGCCATTTCGCGCCAGCGTTGAGGAAGCACCGCCCGGCACCCGGCGGCGCCCCCCTAATATTTCTGTCATACGCCGCCGATACTAGACATTTACCGTCGGGAGTTCGGGGCCATCCACCTCGACTGGCAGCCGATTGATCGAGGCATCGGGGTGGAGTGTGCGCAAAGTTCGGCCCAACCGGTTCGGGTTCCGACCGGTCCGTATCCGCTTGGTCTGTGCGGCCCTCCTCGCCGGCGCGCTCGGCGCGTGCTCCTTCGTGCCGGAAGACACCCGCTCGCCCGGGGTCTTCGAGCAGGTGCGTTCGCTGGACCTGTCCCCGCGCCAGACCCGGCCCGTGCCCGCGACGCAGGAGATCCCCGACGATCGCCGGGCGGTCGAATATTACGCCACCAACGCCGGCCCGCCGGTCTCCGATCCTTCCGAAACCGGGGTGGCCGGCCGCGCCGGAACCGGCGCCGGGCCTGACGGCTACGACCTCAATTTCGACAACACGCCGGTGACCACGGTGGCCAAGGTGGTGCTCGGCGACATCCTCGGGGTGGGCTACGTGATCGACCCGCGCGTGCAGGGAACGGTCAGCCTCGCCTCGGCCCGGCCGGTGCCGAAGGCTGACCTGCTCTACGTGCTGGAAAGCGCGCTCCGGTCCAACGCCGTGGCCATGATCCGCGACGCCGCGGGCTATCGCCTCGTGCCCCTCTCCGAAGCCGCCGGCGGCACCACCGAGGTCGGCGCCGCGCGCGCCGAGCCTGGCTTCGGACTGTCGGTGGTCCCTCTGCGCTACGTCTCGGCCGAGGCCCTCATGCCACTTCTGGACAGCTTCGCCACCCGCGCCGGCGCGGTGCGCGCCGATCCCGGCCGCAACCTGCTGCTCATCCAGGGCACGGGCGCCGAGCGGCAGGCGGCCATCAACACCGCCCTGTCCTTCGACGCCGACTGGATGCGCGGCCAGTCGGTGGGCATCTATCCGGTGCGCAACGGCACCCCCGAGCCGCTCATCTCCGAGCTGGAGAGCCTGATGGATGCGGGCGAGAGCGGGCTGAGCCACAAGCTCGTCAAGTTCCAGGCCATCGGCCGGCTCAACTCCATCATGGTCGTGGCCCGCAAGCCCGAGCTGCTCAAGACGGCGGCCACCTGGATCACCCGCCTCGACCGCTCCGACACCACGGTCGGGGTGCGCGTCTATCGCCTGCGCTACGGCGAGGCGAAGCAGACGGCGAAAGTGCTCAACGACCTGTTCATGGGCGGCGGGTCGAGCGGCCTCGACCAGGCGGCGAGCCAGATCGCCCCCGGCTCCGGCGCGTCCCTCACCTCCGGCGGCGGGGCGGATGGCGATGGCACGGGCGGCGGCGGAACGAGCCCCTCGGTGCAACAGCGGCTCGGCATCACCCCGCCAGCGCAGGCGCCCGGCACCGCCGGGGCGAAATCCACCGGCACGGACGCGGAGGGGGCCCCTTCGGGCACGGGACAAGGCACCGGATCAGGCGGCGGAACCGCCCTGCTCCCCGGCGTGAGGATCACCGCCGATACGGTGAACAACTCGCTGCTGATCTTCGCCAGCCAGGAACATTACCGCATCATCGAGCGCACGCTGATGCAGCTCGACCAGCCGCAGCTCCAGGTGGCCATCGAGGCCACCGTGGCCGAGGTGACGCTGAACGACACGCTGGCCTACGGCGTGCAGTTCTATCTCACCTCCAACAATCTCGGCCTCGGCAGCAACAACGGCTCGGTGCTGAACACCTTGTCCAGCACCGTCACCGACCAGGCCATCAACCGCGTGCTGCCCGGCTTCAACCTGCTCATCGGCCGCGAGAACCAGCCGAGGGCCATCCTCGACGCCCTGCACACGGTCACCGACGTGAAGGTGCTGTCCAACCCCTCGGTGGTCGTGGTGGACAACCAGAAGGCGACGCTGCAGGTGGGCGACGAGGTCCCGGTCTCCACCGGCAGCGCCACCGTGCTGACCTCGTCCAACACGGTGGTCAACACCATCGAGTACAAGAACACCGGCATCATCCTGCACGTGATGCCGCGGGTGAACGTGAACGGCCAGGTGCGCCTCGACATCGAGCAGGAGATCTCCAACGTCACCCAGACCCAGGCCACCGGCTCGTCGAGCTCCAGCAGCTCGACGCTCACCCCCACCGTGTCCCAGCGCAAGGTAAAGAGCACCATCGCCGTGGCCAGCGGCCAGACGGTGCTGCTGGCCGGCCTCATCAGCGAGCGCCGCGATGGCGTGCGCCAGGGCGTGCCCATCCTCGACCAGATCCCCGGCGTCGGCGACGCCTTCGCCCATACCACCGGCACGGTGAAGCGCACCGAGCTCATCATCTTCATCCGCCCGCAGATCATCCGCGACAACACCGACGCCCACACGGTGGCGGAGGAGCTGCGCGCCAAGCTGCGCGGCACCATCGGCACCCTGCCGGGCGGGCCGCAGCCGCCCTTGCTGAACCGATGAGCGCCGGAATGGACATTCCTCCCGGCCCCGGCCCGAAGCGGCGCGAGGGGCGCCGGCGGCTTCCGGCGCGCGCAACGGTGCTGACGGCGGTGCTGGCCGTGGCGCTGGCTCTCCCGGCGGCGCCGGCCGCGCAGGCCGGCTCGGCGGCCCGGGCCTTCGCGCTCTATGCCCGTGGCGACTATCGCGCCGCGGCAACGCTCCTGACCCCGCTGGCCTTCGCCGGCGAGGCCCGCGCCCAGGGGCTCCTCGGCTTCCTCTATGAATACGGCAAGGGCGTGCCGCAGAATTACGGGCTCGCCGCCCAATGGTACATGTGCGCGGCCGAGCAGGGCGAAGCAACGGCGCAGTACCTGCTCGGCCTCCTGTACGACAAGGGGCACGGCGTGCCGCGCGACGTGGTGCTGTCGCAGAAATGGCTGATCCTCGCCGCCGCCCGGGCCGACCGGCACGAGCGCGACGTCTTCACGCGCCTGCGCGACGCGGTGGCCACCAAGATGAGCCCGGCGCAGCGCGCCGTCGCCCAGGAGCTCGCCATCCGATGGGTCCCGGCGCCGCCCCTGCCGATGCCCTGAAGGCGTCCGCCGAGGCCGGGTTCAGCCGTGGCCGCGCTCGGTGCAGCCCCGCTCAGTGACCGCCGCCGCCTCCCCCGCCGCGCGCCGGGCGGCGCATGAGCGGGGTCGCCACCACCAGGGCCAGGAACAGGAAGGTGAGCAGGTAGAACACGTCGGCGAACGACATCACCAGCGCCTCGCGCCGCACCAGCAGCGACATCTGCTTCAGGCCGGCGGACGCCGCCTGCGAGCCGAGGCCGGAGAAGGCGGCGGTCATGGAATCGATCCGCTCCAGCGCCGCCGCGCTGCCCCACTGCACATGCTCGTGCAGCCGGGCGAGATGCAGGTCCCAGCGATTGTTGAGCACGGTGTTGATGACGGCGAGCCCCACCGCGCCGCCGAGGTTGCGCGTGAGGTTGAACAGGCCGGAGGCGTTCTTCAGGTGCGCCGGGGGCAGGGTGCCCAGCGACAGGTTGTTGATGGGGATCATCGCCATCATCAGCGAGACGCCGCGCAGGATCTGCGGAATGAACAGCTCCCAGAAGTCCCAGTCCTTGGTGATGTCGGTGACCCACCAGGTGCCGAGCCCGAAGCCGACGAAGCCCAGGCCGATCATCACCCGCGGGTCGAGCTTCGTCATCAGCCGCCCGGCGATGGGGGCGGTGAGGAACATGGCGATGCCGGTGACGAACATGGTCTCGCCGATCTGCAGCGCCGAATAGCCCCGCACCCGGCCGAGATAGATGGGATAGAGATAGGTCAGCCCGTAGAGCCCGATGCCCATGATGAAGCTGAAGGCCGAGCCGATGGCGAAGTTGCGGTTCTCGAAGGCGCGGATGTCCACCACCGGCTCCTTCGCCATCAGCACCCGGGCGAAGAAGGCGATGGCCGAAACGCCGCAGAGCACGGCGAAGGCGATGATGTACCGGTCCTCGAACCAGTCGTTGGTCGGGCCTTCCTCCAGCACGAACTCGAGGCTGCCGAGGAAGCCGGCCATGAACAAAAGGCCCCACCAGTCGAAGCGGTCGAGCAGGCCGAAGTCCGGCTCGTCGAAGTCGATCAGGGTCACTGCGGCGAGCACCACGAAGATGCCGGGGATGACGTTGATCAGGAACAGCCAGTGCCAGGAGAACAGGTCGGTAAGATAGCCCCCCACCGTGGGGCCGATGGTGGGGGCGAGCGTCGCCACGAGGCCGATCATCGGCGCAACGATGGGCTGCTTCTCCTTCGGGAACACCGCATAGGCGGAGGCGAACACGGTGGGGATCATGCCGCCGCCGAGGAAGCCCTGGAGCGCGCGGTAGGCGATCATCTGCTCGATGGAGGTGGCGGTGGCACACATGAAGCTCATGAGCGTGAACCCCGCCGCCGAGGCCGCGAACAGCCAGCGGGTGGACAGCGCCCGCGACAGGAAGCCCGAGAGCGGGATCATCACCACCTCGGCGATGAGGTAGCTGGTCTGCACCCAGGAGATCTCGTCGGACGAGGCGGCAAGGCCCGCCTGGATCTCGGCGAGGGAGGCGGAGACGATCTGGATGTCCAGGATCGCCATGAACATGCCGAACACCATGCACAGGAAGGCGAACATGCGCCGCCCCTCCACCCCCGGGGCGGCGGATGCGTGGGTCGCGCTGGTCGACGTGATGCTGGCTGACATGGACACCCCTCCGACAAGGCCCGACGTTCAGGTGTCGGCCCGGGTGTCGACCACGGCGGTCACCGACATGCCCGGCCGCAGCTCGCGGGCGGCGAGCGCCCCCCGATCGAGGGCGATGCGCACCGGGATGCGCTGGACGATCTTGGTGAAGTTGCCGGTGGCGTTCTCCGGCGGCAAAAGGCTGAACACCGAGCCCGAGGCCGGGGACACGCTGAGCACGGTGCCTGCGAAGTCGTGGTCCGGATAGGCATCCACGAAGACGCGCACCTTCTGGCCCGGATGCAGGCGGCCGAGCTGGGTCTCCTTGAAGTTGGCATCCACATAGACGCCTTCCAGCGGCACGATGGCCGCAAGGCGCGTGCCCGGCTGGACCAGCTGGCCGACCTGGACCGCGCGGTTGCCCACCACCCCGTCGATGGGCGCGCGCACGATGGTGAAGTCGAGGTCGCGCCGGGCCTGGTCGCGGGCGGTGCGGTACTCGTCGAGCACGTGCGCCGCCTCGATCCGCTGGGCCTTCAGCACCGCGATGGCCGCTTTGGCGGAGGCGACCTGCGCCTTCCCGGCCTCCACGCTCGCCTGCGTCTTGTCGCGGTCGGCGCGGGCGTTGTCGAGGGTAGCGCGGCTGGCATAATTGGAGCTGGCGAGCTTGTCCTGGCGCTCGAACTCGAGGCCCGCCCGCAGCAGATCCGCCCTGGAGGCGGAAAGCTGCGCCTCCGCCTGGTCCACCGCCGCCTCGGCGGCTTTCTCCTGCTCGTCGAAGCGGGAGAGAGCGGCTTCCTGGGTGGCGATCTTGTTCTCGGCGCCGCGCAGGGCCAGCACATAGTCCCCGTCGTCGATGCGCGCGATGACGTCGCCTGCCTTCACCCACTGGTTCGCGGCCACCTCCACGCTGCGCACATAGCCGCCCACCTTGGCGGCGAGCACCGAGGTATCGGCGCTCACATAGGCGTCGTCGGTGGAGATGTTGAACCGGCCGAAGCGCCACCAGTCGAGGCCGTACCAGCCGCCGCCGGCGAGCAGCAGCACCGCGATGGCGCCGAGCACCAGCGACCGCCGCGAGCGCTTCTTCTCCGGCGCTGCGGGCGCGGCCGGCGGGGCCTCCGGGGGCATGCCCTCGACGTGCCGGCTCTTGAGAACGGTGATGGGCGCGGGCGCGGAATCCGCCTTCTGCGGCTCCTTCGGTCCCGCAGGAATCTGCTCTGCCTGTGCCACGGCACCCTCCACATGTGCACCGCTTGAAACTGAACGGTTCAGTTCTATGCTGGGCGACCATAGATTGAACTGAACGGTTTAGTCAAATTCTTTGACAGCGGGGGCTGAGGTCCCTATGCAAAGGGATCAGGACGGTAGACATGAGCCATTCTAGCATGAGCAGCGCGGCACCGGATTCCGGACCGGTGGCGGACGCGCCGGAGATGCGCGAGCCCGAGGCCAGGAAACGCCGCGAGATCATCGACGGCGCGCGCCGCGTGTTCTTCGACAAGGGCTTCGACGGCGCCAGCATGGACGAGATCGCCCGCGCCAGCGGCGTCTCAAAGGCAACCATCTACGTCTATTTCGACAGCAAGGAAGGCTTGTTCCAGGCGCTGGTGGAAACCGACCGCCGGAAGTCCGCCGAGCGCCTGTTCGAGTTCGACGACAACGACCCCGATACCGAGGCCCTGCTGCGCCGCATCGGCGTCTCCTTCATGACGATGATGGTGCAGCCGGACCATATCCGGCTGGTCCGCATGGTGATCGGCGCCGCCGAGAAATTCCCAGCCGTGGGCCGCACTTTCTTCGAGACCGGCCCCTGCCACGGCGGGCGGCGCCTTGCCGCGCTGTTCGCCCGGCAGACGCAGCTCGGCCACCTCGCCGTGGAGGATTGCGAGGCCGCCGCCTTCCAGTTCTTCAACCTGTGCCAGGGCAACCTCGCCAAGGGGCTGCTGTTCGGCCTCGACGAGCAGCCGACGCCGGAGCAGATCCAGGCCACCGTCTATGGCGCGATCCGCGTGTTCCTCGCCGCCTACGGGGTGAAGCGGGACTGACGCCGCGCGAAGGGCCTCAGAACGGGAGCCCGCCGAACCACGCCCCGAAGAAGCCGGCGTAAAGCTCCGGCGCCTCGAGATTCATGGAATGGCCGATGCCCGGCACCGCGATGAAGCGGCAGTCCGGCATCCGCTCCGCCATCTCCTTCAGGTCGCGCTCCGCGATCACGCCGTCCAGCATGCCCCAGACCACCAGATGGGGATGGATGATGCTGCCCATCTGCGCCGCCAGCGCCCCGCTCCTCGCCTCCTTCGTCAGCGTGTCCGGCGTGCCGAACCAGATGCCGTCGGAGACCGCGAACACCTGGTCGATGATGCGCTCGAACAGCGGCCCGCGGGCGCCCGCGTCGGGCCGGAAACGGGCCGGCCCCTCGACGAGGCTTTCCGGCACGAACAGGCTCGGGGCGGTGCAGGCCATGATCTGCCGGGTCAGGTCCCGGCTCTTCTTCATCTCGCCGAAGAAGGCCGTCTTCTCCGGCGGGAAATCGATGCCCTGCGGCCCCACCGGCGACAGGGAGAAGACCCGGCCGAACCGGCCCGGCTGCTTCAGGATCATCCGGGTGGAGATGATGCCGCCCGTGGAATGGGTGGCGAGATGGCAGAAATCCACCCCCAGCACGTCCAGCGCCGCCAGCATGTCGTCCGCATGCCGGGCGATGGAATAGTTGGAGAAATCGGGCAGCGGGTCCGGCTTGTCGCTGTCCCCGCACCCGCGCCAGTCGATGGCGATGGTGCGCACGCCGCGCGGGAAGTGCGGCGCGCAAAGCTCGATCCACTCCTTGCTGGCGAGGTTGCCGTGGATGAAGAGGACGACGGTGTCGCCCTCCCCCCATTCGCGAAAGGCGAGCTCCAGCTCGCCGACCCGCAGCTTCCGCATGGCCGCTCCTACTTGTTAAGGCCGGTGGGCGCGGCGGCGGTGGCCGCCGGCGCCGGCCCCTCGGCCGGCGCGCCGTGGATCAGCCGGTCGACGCTCGCCGGCGCGCCGGTGGCGACCCGCCCCGTCTCCACGAAATCCACCACGTCCTGCGCGAACGCCACCGGCTCGTCGGTGTGGATGAAATGGGCGGTGCCGGGATAGATCTTGAGCTGCACGTCCCGTCCGGCCGCATTCATACGCCGCATGAACGGCAGGATGAGCTGGCGGGAGAGGTCGTTCAAACCGTTGAAGGCCGTTCCGGGGATGAACGGCTCCTTGTCGCCGAAGGCGAGGAAGATCGGGATCTTGATGTCGGTGAGCCTTTTGTAGAGGCTCTGCGGGTCCTTCTCCTGCAATTCAGAGACCATGGCGTAGATGTCGAAGATGAAGACGTCCACCCATTGCTGGAACTCGCGCGGATCCCCTTTGATCATGCCGATGCGCTGGGCGGTGTGGAGGCGGGCATACTCGCTGTCGCGCACGAAGTAGCCCGAGCGCTGGGGCGTGACCGCGCCGGTCACCGGATCGCGACGGCGGAAATGGAAGAAGTCGTCCACCTGCTGGGCGGTGAGGCTCTTCTCCCGCTCACGCAGGCCGGTCTGGTCCCAGGTGGCCTTCCACTTGTCGAAGTCATGGGCGAAGGCCGGATCGAACAGGTCCAGCTTCTTGCCCGGCGCCACCGTGACCTCGCGCGGATATTCCTCCAGGCCGGCGGGGGCTTCGAGGATCAGCCTGGTCACCGCCTCGGGCCAGGTGAGGGCATAGCCGAGCACGATCTGCCCACCCATGGAATGGCCGAGATAGGCGGCTTTTTGCACCTTGAGCTGGTTGACCACCACCTCGTGCACCACCTCACGCATCTCCTGCATGGTGCGGGCGGGGCTCTTGTCGAGATTGCCGGGGCCGGACATGCCGTAATGCGGCAGGTCCACCGCGATCACCCGCAGGCCCCGCTCCAGCGCGATGCGCATGATGTTGCCGTAGTGCCCGCCGAACGCGCCCTTGCCATGGATGATCACCAGCACGTCGGGGTCCTTCGCCGTGCCGGCATATTCGTCCATGTAGCCGATGTCCCAGGCGATGCCACGGGAGTCCTTCGCCGTCGTCTTCTTCACCGGGAAGGGATAGGTGACGAAGCTGTTCCAGAACGACTTGTCCGGCGTGATGTCGGCGGCGACGGACGGCGTGCGGTAGCTCTTCGCCGTCAGTTCCTGGTTCCGGGTGAGCCGCGAGACGTCGCCGAGGAAGGCGGCGACGGTGGGATCGAACTCCCGGTTCTTCAGGATGGAGAAGACGCCGTAATGGGCGACGGGGCTCGTCTCATGGACGAAGTCCGCGCCCGGCACCCGCTCCACCGTCCGCTTGGCGCGGTCGAAGGTGAGCCACTGGTCGTTCTCGATGTGCATGACCAGCGTGCGCGCCCTGATGCGCTTCAGCTCGTCATTGATGTTGTACTGCTCGCCGGCGCGGTTGCGCCACAGGAGGTCCACCGCATCGAACAACAGCGCGCGCTTGTTGACCGACGCGCCCGCCTGCGGGGTGGGCGGGTTCCAGTAGAAGATGTCGGGCTGGACCTTGGCCCAGTCCTGCTGCGAGCGGAAATCGAAGTCGAAACCGGTGAGCAGCAGCACCGACCAGCCGAAGGCCACCCCCTGATTGGGGTGCTTGTCCTTGGGCAGGGCGTAGTAATTGCCCCCGGTCGCCCGCCACTGGGGATCGGATTCGATGGCGGCCGACATGAGCTGGAACGTCCAGTTGCCCACCGGGTCGCCGCCGTCCGACTGGCTGGTGCCGCCGATGGGCATGAGGCCGTTCATGAAATCGGGATGCATGACGCCCCACACATAGGTCTGCGTCGCGCCCATGGAGACGCCTGTCACCAGGGAGGCGCGCGCCACCTTCAGGTGATCCCGCAGCATCCGGTAGTTGGCCTGCACCAGGTCCTGGTAGCTGTACTGGGGAAACTTCTGGCCGAGCCCGTCGGAGGGCTTGCTGGCGCCCCAGAGGCCGAGGCCGTCGAGCAGCACCACGTAGTATTGGTTGGTGTCGAGCGCCTTCCCGGGTCCGATCACCGGCCCACCGGACAGGGCCGATCCCTCCACCCATTGGGCGTACATGTCGGTCGCGTCACCGGAATAGAAGGCGTTGACGATCACCGCATTGGTGATTTCCCCGGCTGCGTTCCGCACCGGGGTGCCGAGCGCGATGTAGGCGGTCTTCAGCGGGCCGGCGCCCAGCGATTCGAGCGTGGTTCCGCCCTCCCCGCCTTGGGCCCACTTGTCGGGCGCGGACAGCTCATAGGTGCCGCCGATGCGGAAATTGGGCACCTCATAGAAGCGCTTCAGCTGGCACAGGCGTTCCTGCGAGCAGGCGCCGGTGATCTTCAGCGGCTGCATCGGAACGGGGGCCGGGGGCAGGGTCTGGGCTTGCGCGGCGGGGAGAGGGAGCAGCAAGGCAAGCCCGAGCACGAAGGCACGCATCATTCTTGTTTCCTCCCGGCGGGTTGGTTCGCCGCCGGTGAGAACAGCACGCGGATGCCACGGACGGAAGGGGGATGCGGCCCCGGCTCGATCCCCGTGGGGCGCGGGCGATCCGCAAGCCCACGCCCGCCGATACTGCGTCGGCGCTGGCCGCGGCCCCGGCTGAAAAGCGCGGCACCCCCCCGCGGGCCCGGCACATGCCGATGCGGACATGGCGGTGCGGACATGGCGGTGCGGACATGGCGGCGCCTTAACCGCTTCGCAACGCGGTGTCCGCCAAGGTGCCGGCCATGGCGCGCGGCTCCTATTGGCTCCTCATCGCTCCGCTGCTGCTTGCGGGGCTCCTTTCCGGCTGTCGTTTCGGCTTCGAAACGCGGGACCCCTGGCGTGCCGAGGAGGAGGAGAAGTGCCTTTCGGCCAAGGGCGTGGTGCCCTCGCCGTTCGTGGAACCGCTTCCCGCCATCGACGGGCCGGGCATGTGCGGCATGGAGCATCCGTTCCGGGTCAGCGCCCTGGCCCAGGGCAACGTGGTGGTGGAGCCGGCGGCCAAGCTCGCCTGCCCGGTGATCTATGAAACCGAGCGCTGGATGCAGGAGGTGGTGCAGCCGGCCGCCATGGCCTGGCTCGGCGAGCCCATCGTCGCCATCAGCCAGATGTCGTCCTATTCCTGCCGCGGCATGAACGGCAATCCGAACGCCAAGATCTCCGAGCACGCCTTCGGCAACGCCCTCGACGTGGGCGCCTTCCGCACCGCGGACGGCCGCTGGATCACCGTCAAGACCGGCTGGAAGGGCCCGCCCAACGATCGCGGCTTCCTGCTGCAGGTGCAGGCGGGCGCCTGCGAGCGCTTCACCACCGTGCTGGCGCCCGGCTCCAACGTGTTCCACTACGACCACATCCACGTGGACCTGATGCGGCACGAGAAGGGCCGCACCATCTGCAAGCCGGCGCCCCGGCCCATGCCCGCGCCGTTCGCCCCGCCCATGGTGGAGAAGGCGCCGCCCATGGCCGTGTCCCTGCCCGAGCCGGCGCCGGAGCCGCCTCCCCAGGCGCCCCCCTCCTTCCTGTCCACCCTCTTCGCCCCGCGGCTGGCGCCGGCCCAGGCCCAGCCGGCCCAGGTCCCACCGACCCAGGCCCAGCCGCCCCTGCCGGAAGCCGAGCCGCCGCCACCGCCGTCCGCCGCCGTGCCAAGGCCGGCCGCGCCCATCATCGCCTCGCCGGCGCCACCCCCGCCGCCGTCGAGCCGCGCGCCGGCCCCGACCCCCGCCGCCCACCAGCCGCCGCAGGGCCTTCCGCCCGGCTGGCAGGTGGGCCCCCAGGGCGTGCCCATGTCCTATGGGCCGGCCGGAAACATCGAGACCGGTTCGGTGAAGCGCAAATACTACTCGGCGCCCATGCCGCAGCCGTCCACCATCCCCCTGCCATCCGCCAAGCCCGGTGAGGACTGACGGCGCCCCCCGCCGGCGCTTCGCCGGGCTCGACGGCTGCCGCGGCGGCTGGATCCTGGCGCAATGGGACGGCGCCGGGCAGTTGCATCTCGCGCGCCTCCCCTCGGTCGCCGGCCTGTTCGAGGGCCCGGATGCGCCGGACATCGCCGCCATCGACATGCCCATCGGGCTGCCGGACCGGGTCGGCCCCCGCGGGCGGGCCCCCGAACGGCTGGTGCGGCCACTGCTCGGGCTCCGGCAATCCTCGGTCTTTTCCGTGCCGGCGCGGGCCGCGGTGATGGCGGGCCTCGGCGACGGACCCGAGCCGCAGCGCTACCGCGCCGCGTGCGCCGCCGCCCGCGCCACGTCCGATCCGCCGCGGGCGGTGGCCAAGCAGTGCTTCCACCTCTTCCCCAAGATCGGCGAGGTCGACGCCCTCCTGCGCCGCCGGCCGGATTTGTCCGGACGGCTGCTGGAATGTCACCCCGAGGTCGCCTTCTGGGCGATGAATGGCCAGCAGCCCCTCGACCTGCCGAAGAAGGTGAAGAACCGCCCCTTCCCGCCCGGCCTCGACCTGCGCCGCCGGCTGCTGGGCGCATGGGGCGTGCCGCTGGATCTGCTTGACGAGCAGAACGCCCGTGCGCTCGGCGCAGGGCTGGACGACCTGATCGATGCCTGCGCCTGCGTCGTGACGGCGAAAAGAGTGGCTTGCGGCAAGGCCTTGTGCTTTCCCGACCCGGCGGAACGCGATGCCTTCGGCCTGCCGATCGCCATCGTCGCCTGATCAGGTTTTTCTCTTAAGTCGAATTTCAGCCCGACACGCCCTCTGGCTATGCGCGGGGGATGTGCCCAAGAAACGGACGGCCCATCATGCCTCACGCGCGTATTCGACTGTCTTCCCTGTGCGACAAGATCGTCTCCGCGGAAGAAGCGGCCGGGCACATCCAGAACGGCATGATCGTCGGCATGAGCGGCTTTACCCGCGCCGGCGAGGCGAAGGCGGTGCCGCTCGCCCTCGCCGCCCGGGCCAAGAAGGCGCACGAGGCCGGCGAAGAACTGAAGATCACCCTGATCACCGGCGCCTCGCTGGGCAACGACCTCGACAAGCAGATGGCCGAGGCGCACCTCCTGTCGCGCCGCATCCCGTTCCAGTCCGACCCCGCCTTGCGCAAGGCCATCAATGCGGGGGAGGTCATGTTCGTGGACCAGCACCTCAGCGAGACGGTGGAGCACCTGCGCACCAACCAGCTCGGACCGGTGGACGTGGCGGTCATCGAGGCGGTGGGCATCACCGCCCAGGGCGGCATCATCCCCACCACCTCGGTGGGCAATTCGGCCACCTTCGCCATCCTCGCCAAAAAGGTGATCGTCGAGATCAACCTCACCCAGCCGGCGGAGCTGGAGGGGCTGCACGACATCTACATCCCCACCCGCCGGCCGTTCCGCGAGCCCATTCCGGTGGTGGCGCCGGAGAGCCGGGCGGGGCTGCCCTTCATCCCGATCCCGCCGGAGAAGATCACCGCCATCGTGGTGACGGAGAAGCTGGATTCCGCCTCCACCGTCCTGCCGCCGGACGCGGAGACGGCGGCCATCGCCTCCCACCTCATGGAGTTCCTGAAGCACGAGGTGAAGATCGGCCGGCTGACCAACCGCCTCCAGCCGCTCCAGGCCGGCATCGGTACCATCGCCAACGCGGTCATGCACGGCTTCATCGACAGCCCGTTCGGCGATCTCACCATGTATTCGGAGGTGCTGCAGGATTCCACCTTCGACCTGTTCGACGCCGGCAAGCTCAATTTCGCCTCCGGCTCGTCCATCACCCTGTCACAGGCGAAATACCACGACGTGATGCCGCGCATCGGCGACTACAAATCCAGGCTGATCCTGCGGCCGCAGGAGATCTCCAACCATCCCGAGATCATCCGCCGGCTCGGCATCATCGGCATCAACACGGCGCTGGAATTCGACATCTACGGCAACGTCAATTCAACCCATGTGGGCGGCACCCACATGATGAACGGCATCGGCGGCTCGGGCGACTTCGCGCGCAATGCGTACCTGTCGGTCTTCGTCACCAAGTCCATCGCCAAGGGGGGCGCCATCTCCTCGGTGGTGCCCATGGTGAGCCATGTGGACCATACCGAGCATGACGTGGACATCCTCGTGACCGAGGTCGGCCTCGCCGATCTGCGCGAGCTCGCCCCGCGCGAGCGGGCGCGCACCATCATCGCCAATTGCGTCCATCCGCTCTATCGCGATGCGCTGGAAGACTATTTCGATCGGGCCTCGGCGCGCGGCGGGCACACGCCGCATCTCATCGAGGAGGCGCTCTCCTGGCATGTCCGTGCGCGGGAGACCGGCTCGATGCGGGCCGAGGCGGAACTGAAGAGCGCCTGAACGCGGCTGTCACCGAGCGGATGCGCCGGCAGGCTCACGCCGCCGCGGCGGCCCCGGTGGCGGCCGCGATCTCGCGCTTCATGGCGGCGATGGTCGCGGCATAGTCCCTGGCACCGAAAATGGCGCTGCCGGCGACGAACGTGTCCGCCCCCGCCGCCGCGATGGCGCCGATATTGTCCACCTTCACCCCCCCGTCCACCTCCAGGCGGATGTCGCGGCCAGAGGCCTCGATGCGGGTGCGGATGGCCTTGAGCTTGTCGAGGGCGCCGGGAATGAAGGCCTGCCCGCCGAAACCGGGGTTCACCGACATGACCAGCACCAGGTCCAGGTGCTCCAGCGTGTAGTCGAGCACCGAGAGCGGCGTCGCCGGGTTGAGCACTAGGCCCGCCTTCACCCCCTTGGAGCGGATGAGCTGGAGCGAGCGGTCCACGTGCTCGCTCGCCTCCGGATGGAAGGAGATGAGATCGGCGCCGGCGCCCGCGAAGGCCTCGATCATCCCGTCCACCGGCTTCACCATCAGGTGCACGTCCACGAAGGCCTGCGTGACCTTGCGCAGGGACTGGAGCACCAGCGGGCCGATGGTGAGGTTGGGGACGTAATGGTTGTCCATCACGTCGAAATGGATCCACTCGGCCCCGCCCGAAAGCACCGCCTCCACCTCGGCGCCGAGCCGGGTGAAATCGGCCGACAGGATCGACGGGGCGATGATGGGATGGGCGCGGGCCATGGGGATCTCCTCAACGTCTGGATGGGACGGGGCGGTGTCTTGCCCCGGCCGACTGGAGCGTCAGCGGAAGGAGAGCCGGGGCCCAGCGCAAGCGTGCGCCGCAGGCGGCTCCCTTCATGACCGTCGCAGAAAGAGCCTGCTGCGCAGGACCTTTCCCTGGCCCCCGGATCGGCGCTCCAGCAGCGCTGTCGCTGGTCCGGGGAAGAAGGCGGCCGAGCCGCCTCGCGCACTTCTATACGTCACGGCGCCGCGTTGGCACCAGCGGACGTCCTCAATGCACCACCTGCTTGAGCTCCCCGCTCGCATAGCGCTTCGCCATGTCGTCCAGCTCGATGGGGCGGATCTTCTCGGCCTTGCCGGCGGAGCCGAAGGCCTCGAAGCGATTGATGCACACTTTCTTGGCCTCTTCCATGGCGGCGGCGAGGAACTTGCGCGGGTCGAACTCCGACCGGTTCTTCGCCCCCACCCGGCGGAAGGCGGCGGTCATGGCGAGGCGGATGTCGGTATCGATGTTCACCTTGCGCACGCCATAGCGGATGCCTTCCTGGATCTCCTCCACCGGCACGCCGTAGGTCTCCTTGATGTCGCCCCCATAGGTGCGGATCTCCTCCAGCAGCTCCTGCGGCACCGAGGAGGAGCCGTGCATCACCAGGTGGGTGGTGGGGATGCGCTGGTGGATGGCCTTGATGCGGTCGATGGCGAGGATGTCGCCGGTGGGCTTGCGGGTGAACTTGTAGGCGCCGTGCGAGGTGCCGATGGCGATGGCCAGCGCGTCGCACTGGGTCGCCTTCACGAACTCAGCCGCCTCGTCCGGATCGGTGAGCAGCTTGTCGTGGTCGAGGGCCCCTTCGGCGCCGTGGCCGTCCTCGGCCTCCCCCTTGCCGGTCTCCAGCGAGCCGAGGCAGCCGAGCTCGCCTTCCACCGAGACGCCCACCGCGTGCGCCAGCTCCACCACCCTGGCGGTGACGGCGGTGTTGTAATCATAGTCGGCCGGCGTCTTGCCGTCCTCCTTCAGGGAGCCGTCCATCATCACCGAGGAAAAGCCGGACTTGATGGCGCCCATGCACACGGCGGGCGAGGCGCCGTGGTCCTGGTGCATCACCACCGGGATTTCCGGATAGGCCTCCACCGCCGCGGCGATGAGGTGGCGCAGGAACGGCTCGCCGGCATATTTGCGCGCGCCGGCCGAACCCTGGAGGATCACCGGCGAGGACGTGGCGCGGGCCGCGTCCATGATCGCCTTCACCTGCTCCATGTTGTTCACGTTGAAGGCCGGCAGGCCGTAGGAAAGCTCCGCCGCGTGGTCGAGCAGCTGGCGCATGGAAACGAGGGCCATCGTCCTCTCCTTGTGGGTCAAATCCTGATGTCTGTGTTCCCCGGCCCGGCGACGGCGGAGCCGGAGCGCCGGGCCGGGGCCCAGCGCAAAGCGTCTGCGCAGCAGTCATGCCCGGCGCCGGAAACCGCGGGTGCCGCCTTCGGCGTACCTTTGCGCTGGATCCCGGCTCTCCTTCCACGTCGCTTGCGCTCCGTTTCAGTCGGCCGGGATGCAAACCTTCACCCCACCGCCCGGCGCACCGCCTCCGCCACCTTCTCGGCGGTGAAGCCGAACAGGGGCCACAGGTCCTTCTCGGGAGCGGATTCGCCGAAACGGTCGATGCCGATGACGGTGATGCCGTCGCCCCGCGTGCCGCACAGGCCGCGCCAGCCGCGGGTCACGCCGGCTTCCACCGCCACCACCGGGACGCCCTTCGGGAACAGCGCCGCCCGCTCGGTCTCGGTCAGCGCCTCGAACCGCTCGCGGCAAGGCATGGAGACGATGCGGGTGGGAATGCCGGCGAGGTCCAGCGCCTCGGCGGCGGCCACCGCCAGCTTCACCTCGGACCCCGTGGCGACGAGCACCGCGCGCGCCATCCCCTCGCTCTCCCGCAGCACGTAGGCCCCGTCTTCGGTGGTCTCCACCTGCGCCGGCGTGCGCGGCCAGCAGGGCAGGTTCTGACGGGAGAGGATGAGCGCGCTCGGCCCGTCGGCGCGGGTCAGCGCGGCGTGCCAGGCGGTCAGCGTCTCCACCGTGTCGCACGGCCGCCAGACATGGAGGTTCGGGATCAGGCGCAGGCTCTCCACATGCTCCACCGGCTGGTGGGTGGGGCCGTCCTCGCCGAGGCCGATGGAATCGTGGGTGAGGATGTAGATGACGCGCTGGCCCATCAGCGCGCTCATGCGCATGGCGTTGCGGGCATAGTCCGAGAACACCAGGAAGGTGGCGACGAAGGGGACGAACCCGCCGTGCAAGGCGATGCCGTTGGCGATCGCCGACATGCCGAACTCGCGCACGCCATAGAAAATCTGGTTGCCCGCCGGATCGCGCGTGATCGGCACGGCGCCGGGGAAGGTGGTGAGGTTGGAATGGGCGAGGTCCGCCGAGCCGCCGAGAAACTCGGGGACGGCGGGGGCCAGCGCCGCGAGAGCCTGCTGGCTGGCCTTGCGGGTGGCGACCGTCTCCGCCTTTTCCAGCGTGGCCTTCAGCGCCGCCTTGTAGGTATCGGCGAAGGCGGGGGAAAGATCACCGGCGAGGCGGCGGCGGAACTCGGCCGCCTCCTTCGGATAGGCGCGCGCATAGGCGGCCATGCGGGCCTCCCACGCGTCCTGGCGCGCCGCGCCGGCCTTGCGCGCGTCCCATTGCGCCTGGATCTCGGCCGGCACGTCGAACGGCGCGTGGTCCCAGCCCATGGCGGCGCGGGTGCGGGCGATCTCGTCGGCGCCGAGCGGTGCACCGTGGGTGTCCTGGTGGCCCTGCTTGGTGGGCGCGCCGCGGCCGATGACGGTCTTGCAGCAGATCAGCGAGGGCTTGCCCGTCTGGGCCAGCGCCGCCTCGGTGGCGGCGCGCAGCGCGGCGGGGTCGTGGCCGTCCACGTCGCGCACCACGTGCCAACCATAGGCCTCGAAGCGGGCCGGCGTGTCGTCCGGGAACCACTCCTCCACCCTGCCGTCGATGGAGATGCCGTTGTCGTCGTAGAAGGCCACCAGCTTGCCGAGGCCGAGGCGGCCAGCCAGCGAGCAGGCCTCGTGGCTCACCCCCTCCATCAGGCAGCCGTCGCCGAGGAAGACGAAGGTGCGGTGATCGACGATTGCCAGCCCCGGCCGGTTGAACTGGGCGGCCAGCGTCTTCTCCGCGATGGCCATGCCCACCGCATTGGCGAGGCCCTGGCCCAGCGGGCCGGTGGTGGTCTCCACGCCCGGGGTCATCCCGTATTCGGGATGGCCGGGGGTGCGCGAATGCAGCTGGCGGAAGCGCTTCAGCTCGGCCACCGGCAGGTCGTAGCCGGTGAGGTGCAGCAGCGCGTAGACCAGCATGGAGCCGTGCCCGTTGGAGAGCACGAAGCGGTCGCGGTCGGGCCAGGCGGGATCGGCCGGATTGTGCCGCAGCACCTCGCGCCACAGCACCGCGGCGATTTCCGCCATGCCCATGGGCGCGCCCGGATGGCCGGATCTGGCCTGCTCGACGCCATCCATGGCGAGGGCCCGGAGCGCCGCCGTCACCGGCCAGGCGAGCGAACCCGGCGACCGGTCGAAAGCGGGGGCGGCGTCGACGGGACTGGCGGCGGCGGTCATCGCGTGCGCGGTCATGGCACTTCTCCCTTCTCGGCAGAGTTTCCGCCCGGTCGGGGCGGCTCTCGCCATCGGTTCATTCCCGGTCGTCCTGCCCGCCCCGGGGCCCCCGCAGGCACAGGCGGGGGGAGGGCGGCAGCCACGCGTCCGAAGGGCCCGGGCTGAGGCGCCCAAGGACGTGCCGCCCTCCCCCCTTGCCCCTCCCCCCGGCGCGGGGGAGGGAACCTCTTGTGCCCGCCGCAACGGGAGACCTCGTGCCTCAGCCGGCGCGGCGCTTCCTGTCCATCAGCTTCATGATGAGCGGCGTCAGCAGGAGCTGCATGGCGAGGTCCTGCTTGTTGCCCGGGATGACGATGGAATTCGCCCGCGACATGAAGCTGTTGTGGATCATCGACAGCAGGTAGGGAAAATCGATGCCGTGCGGGTCGCGGAAGCGGATCACCACCATCGACTCGTCCGGCGTCGGGATCCAGCGCGCGGCGAACGGGTTGGAGGTGTCCACCGTCGGCACGCGCTGGAAATTGATGTCGGTCTCGGTGAATTGCGGGCAGATGTAGCGCACGTAATCGGGCATGCGCCGCAGGATCGTGTCGGTCACGTCTTCCGTGGAATAGCCGCGGGTGGACTTGTCGCGATGGATCTTCTGGATCCATTCGAGGTTGATCACCGGCACCACGCCGATCTTCAGGTCGGCATAGCGGGCGAGGTTGAGGTCGTCCGCCACCACCGCGCCGTGCAGGCCCTCGTAGAAGAGCAGGTCGGTGCCGCCTTCCACGTCTTCCCAGCCGGTGAAGCGGCCGGGCTCGGTGCCGTAGCACTTGGCCTCGTCGGCATCATGGACATAGTGGCGGAAGCGGCCGGAACCGGTCGAGCCATAGTCCTTGAACAGGCTTTCCAGCTCGCCCAGGAGGTTGGTGTCCGGCGAGAAATGGCTGAAATGGCGGTTGCCCTTGGCGCCCTCGGCGGCCATCAGCTCGCGCATCTCGTAGCGGTCGTAGCGGTGGAAAGCGTCGCCCTCCACATAGGCGGCCTTCACCCCCTCGCGGCGGAAGATCTGGTCGAAGGTGCGCTTCACGGACGTGGTCCCGGCCCCCGACGACCCGGTGACGACGATGATGGGATGCTTGATGGACATAGGCGTTGGCCTTCGGTCGGGGTCAGATGAACAGGCCGCGCCGCGCGAACAGCGGCGAGCGCTCGCCGTGGCCGGCGGGCTCGAGGTGATAGCGGGCGACCCGCGCCACCTCGTCGCGCGAGCCGAAGACGAACGGCACGCGCTGATGCAGGCTGGTGGCGCAGAGGTCGAGGATGGCCCCCCGCCCGTCGATGGCCGTGCCCTGGGCCTGCTCCATCAGGAAGGCCACCGGGAAAGCCTCGTAGAGCAGGCGCAGGCGGCCGTGGGTGTAGCCCTTCCGCCCGTCGCCGGGATAAAGATAGATGCCGCCGCGCTGGAAGATGCGGTGCGCGTCGGCCACCATGGAGGCCACCCAGCGCATGTTGAAGTCGCGCTCGCGCGGGCCCTTCCGGCCGGCGAGGCAGTCATCCACATAGGCGCGGACGGGGTCGTCCCAGTGGTGGTAGTTCGACATGTTGATGGCGAACTCGGCCGCCCCTTCCTTCACCTTCACGTCGGCATTCACGAGGCGGAACGTGTCGGTGCGATCGAGGGCGAAATGCCAGGTGCCGGCACCCACGGTGAGCATCAGCGCCGTGTGCGGACCATAGACCACGTAGCCGGCGGCGAGCATGTCGCGCCCGTTCTGCAGGAAGGCGGCCACCTCGCCCGCGGCCGATCCGTCCCGGCGCGGGAAGACGGCGAAGATGGTGCCCACCGAGATGCAGGTGTCGATGTTGGACGAGCCGTCTAGCGGATCGATGGCCACCAGCAGCGGCGCGTCCGCGTCGAGCAGCACCGGCGCGTCGTTCTCCTCCGAGGCCACGGCGGCCACCGGGGCCTGCCTCAGGGCGTCGATGACCATGTCGTTGGAGATGATGTCGAGCGCCTTCTGCCCCTCCCCGGCCTCGCCCGACGACAGCGTGCGGGCGAAATCGCCGGCGAGCGGACCCTCGGCGATGCGCCGGGCGAGCTGGGTCGCGCCGACGGCAAGAGCCGCGAGGGTCGTGGCGACATCGCGGCGGCGCGCGTCCTCCCCCGCCCATTCCTCGAGGGCGCAGGCAAGTGTGATTCCCGGTGCGGCGCGATGATCGGCGGTGGGCATGGCGGTCGTCTCCCTGAGGGTCTTCTCCGCGCGACCCGTTCGGCGGGTCGTCATCGGCGTTTTTGGTCCCGCCGCCTCTACGCGTTGCGGGGCTTGTAGTCGGGGGCGTCGATGCCCCCGGAGAACACACGGCTGGCGCGCACGTCGCCTTCGGTGATGGTCGAAAGCGCGGCGCGGTCGGCAAGGCCCCCTTGCTCGAACAGGCGCAGCGACAGGCGCAGGCGCATGCGGTCGAGGGCGTTGCGGATGGACCGCGCATTGGCGAAATTGGGCTGCGCGCGGCGCTTGGTGACATATTCCTCCAGCGCCACCTCGGCCTCGGGACTGAAGGTGTAATCCGCCGCCTGCGCCATGGTCCTGGCGATCTGCACCAGCTCGGCGTCCTCGTAGTCGGGGAAGTCGATGTGGTGGGCGATGCGCGAGCGGAAGCCGGGATTGCTCTCGAAGAAGCGGTCCATGCGGTCCTTGTAGCCGGCCAGGATCACGACGAGATCGTCCCGCTGGTTCTCCATCACCTGGAGCAGGATCTCGATGGCTTCCTGTCCGTAATCCCGCTCGTTCTCGGGCCGGTACAGATAATAAGCCTCGTCTATGAAAAGGACCCCGCCCATGGCCTTCTTGAGAATCTCTTTGGTCTTCGGTGCCGTGTGGCCGATATACTGCCCCACCAGGTCATCCCGCGTCACCGAGACAAGATGACCCCGGCGCACATATCCCAGCCGGTGGAGGATCTGCGCCATCTTGAGGGCGACGGTGGTCTTGCCGGTGCCGGGATTGCCGGTGAACGCCATATGCAGGGTCGGCGCGCCGGAGGTCAGGCCCAGGCTCTCGCGGGCGCGGCCGATGACCAGGTGCGCGGCGATCTCGCGGATGCGGCGCTTGACCGGCTTCAGGCCGATGAGGTCGGCCTCCAGCTCGGCCAGGAATTCAGGGACTTCGCTCTCGGTGAAGAGAGCGCCGAGGTCGAGTCCGCCCGCTGCTGCCTTTGCCGGCAACGCGGCGGACGGTGCGGAAAAGGCGACATCGAGCATGACTCGAACCTCGGCGTTAAGTGGCGCGGTGGGAACGTCCGCGCTGGTGAAGCTTGGGCAAGGGGGCCGGTCAGCCGGCGGCGTACTGCCGGTGCTGGAGGGCGTAGCGCTGGGTGCGGCCGGGGCCTTCGGTGCGCTCCAGGCGGAAGCCGTCCTCGACGGCCGGTCGCTGGACGATGAAGGACAGGCGTACGGTCTCCCAGCCGCGGGTGGAATCGAAGGCGTTCACCCGCACATAGAGCCCGGGATTGGCGCTCCGGCAGGCTTCGACCTCGCCGTAGACGCCGGCGGAGTCGCGCAGGTCGAACATGGGCGGGCCCCACATTTCCCAGTAGGTGTTCCGGGGGTGCGGGTCGTCCGTGTATTCCACCGAGACCGCCCAGCCCTGATCCAACGCATACTGGATCTGGGCCTTGACCTGGGTCGGGGTGAGGTCCGGCAGAAAGGAGAAGGTGCCCTGGGTGATGCGCATGGTGTCCTCCTTCAGGCGACGGAAGCGGTGGGCACGAAATCGGACGTGTCGGTGGAAGCGTAGTTGAAGGTCACCTCGCCCCAGGTATCGAGGGCGGCCCGCAGGGGACGGCACCACTTGGCGGCCTCGACGAGGATCTCGGGACCCTCGTTCCTGATGTCCCGGCCCTCGTTGCGGGCGAGGATCATGACCTCCAGCGCGACGCGGTTGGCGATGGCGCCGGCCTGGATGCCGTCCGGGTGGCCGATGGTGCCGCCGCCGAACTGCAGCACCACGTCCTCGCCGAACAGGTCGATGAGCTGGTGCATCTGCCCGGCATGGATGCCGCCGGAGGCCACCGGCATCACCTTGCGCAGGCCGGCCCATTCCTGGTCGAAGAAGAGGCCGCGGGTGTAGTCGGTCTTCGTCGTCATCTCGCGGCAGACGTTGTAGTAGCCCTGCACGGTCATGGGGTCGCCTTCCAGCTTGCCCACGGCGGTGCCCGCATGCAGGTGGTCGACGCCGGCGAGGCGCAGCCACTTGGCGATGACGCGGAAGGAGATGCCGTGTCCCTTCTGGCGCGTGTAGGTGCCATGCCCCGCACGGTGCATGTGCAGGACCATGTCGTTCTCGCGGCACCAGTTGGAGATGGACTGGATGGCGGTCCAGCCGATGATCAGGTCCACCATCACGATGCAGGAGCCCAGCTCCTTGGCGAACTCGGCGCGGCGGTACATCTCTTCCATGGTGCCGGCGGTGATGTTGAGGTAGTGCCCCTTCACCTCGCCGGTCTCGGCCTGCGCCTTGTTCACCGCCTCCATGCAGTAGAGGAAGCGGTCGCGCCAGTGCATGAAGGGCTGCGAGTTGATGTTCTCGTCGTCCTTCACGAAGTCGAGGCCGCCCTTGAGCGCCTCGTAGACCACGCGGCCGTAATTCTTGCCGGAGAGGCCGAGCTTCGGCTTGGTGGTGGCGCCCAGCAGCGGGCGGCCGAACTTGTCGAGGCGCTCGCGTTCCACCACGATGCCGGTGGGCGGGCCGCGGAAGGTCTTCACATAGGCCACCGGGAGGCGCATGTCCTCCAGCCGGCAGGCCTTCAGCGGCTTGAACGAGAAGACGTTGCCGATGATCGAGGCGGTGAGGTTGGCGATGGAGCCTTCCTCGAACAAATCGAGGTCGTAGGCGACCCAGCAGAAATACTGTCCGGGCTGGCCCGGCACCGGCTCCACCTTGTAGGCCTTGGCGCGGTACATGTCGGCGGCGGTCAGGCGGTCGGTCCACACCACCGTCCAGGTGGCGGTCGAGCTTTCGCCGGCGACGGCGGCGGCGGCCTCCACCGGGTCCACGCCCTCCTGGGGGGTGACACGGAACAGGGCCAGGACATCGGTGTCCTTGGGCTGGTAGTCGCCGTCCCAATAGCCCATCTGGGCATATTTCAGCACGCCGGCGGCGTACCTCTTCTTGGCGTCCTTGATCTGCCCGATGGCGGCGTCGGCACCCATGATGGCGGCCCTCCTTGCTTGTTGAAGGGACCTTGCCTCGCGTCGCGATTTAGGTAAATTTGAATGATGTGAACTCAATATTCAGGAAACCTGAAGTGGCTCACCACTGGACCCTCAAGCAGCTGCGGCTCGTGGCCCTCGCCGCCGCCTCCGGCTCCTACGCCAAAGCCGCGCAGGACATGGGTTTGAGCCCGCCCGCGGTGACCGCGCAGATGAAGGCGCTGGAGGAAGATCTGGGGGTCCCGGTGTTCGAGCGGGCCGACGGCCGCCTGCGACCGACCGCCGCTGGCAAGGAACTGCTCGCCGCCCAGCAGCGCATCGCCAATGCCCTCGTGGAGGCGGAGCGGGCCATCGCGGCCCTGAAAAGCCCGGAGGCCGGCTCGGTGGTCGTGGGGGTCGTCTCCACGGCGAAGTATTTCGCGCCCATGGCCCTCGCCGCCTTCCGCAAGCGCCGGCCCGAGATCGAGCTGAAGCTGATGATCGGCAACCGCGAGGACATCATCGGCGGCCTCGTCAGCCTCGATCTCGACCTCGCCGTCATGGGCCGCCCGCCGCCGGACCTGGAGGCGCAGACCCAGGTGATCGGCGACCACCCGCACGTGATCATCGCCCCGCCGGCGCACCGCCTCATCGGCTGCCGCCTCGATCCGGCGGACCTGGCGAAGGAGCCCTTCCTGGTGCGCGAGCCGGGCTCGGGTACGCGCATCCTGATGGAACGGGTATTCGGGGAGGCCGGCGTGCCGCAGCCCCCCATCGCCATGGAGATCGGCTCCAACGAGACCATCAAGCAGGCCGTGATGGCCGGCCTCGGGCTGAGCTTCATCTCCGCCCACACGGTGGCCGCCGAGGTGGCGGACGGGCGGCTGGAGGTGCTGGACGTGGCCGGGCTGCCGGCGGTGCGGCAATGGCTCGTGGTGCGGGCGCGGGACAAGCGCCTGCTGCCGGCGGGGCTCGCCCTCCAGGATTTCCTGGCGCGGGAGGGCGGCAGCTTCCTGCCGAAGATGCCGGCCGGCGAAGGCGGAAGGTGCTTCCTGCCCCCGCCGTCGCCGGCCTCGTCCGGGGGATCCGCCGGGCCGAAGCGCCGGCGGTAGGGCGCGCGTTCCCGCACCGTCCGCTGCGCCGCGTCAGCCGGCGATGGCGCGGCCATCCGGCCCGAAGAAGGGAAAAGGCCCTGGAAATGCGCCGATGAAGCTCCTGTGTGTCACCAGCCGCCCCTCCGCGAACCGGTGCAGCGACAGGCTCGGCGGCTCCATGTGGAAGGTGGGCGGGGCCGCGGGATCGAGGGCGAGGCTCACGGAATGGGCGGGCGCCGGCGCGATGGTGGCGGCAAGCCCGGCGAAGGTGGTCGTCACCGCCCGGTGCACATGGCCGCAGGTGTAGGCCAGCACCTGCGGATGGCGTCGCAGCACCGCCTCCAGCGCCGCCGCGTCGAAGAGGTTCTGCACATCCATGTGGCGGATGCCGGTGAGGAAGGGCGGATGATGGGCGCACACCAGCGCAGGCGTGCCCGGCGCCGCGCCCAGCGCCCGGTCGAGGAAGTCGAGCCCCTCCGCCCCGAGCGTGCCGTGCGGACGGCCATGGACGGTGGAATCCAGCATCACGATGCGGAGCGGAAGATCCTCGACCACATAGTTCACCCGGCCGCCCGCGCAGCGGCCGGCGATCTCGGGAAAGGCGGCGAGGAGGCCGGCCGAGCTGTCGTGGTTGCCGGGAATGGGGAAGACCGGCATGGGCAGCGCCGCCGTGATCTGCCGGAAGCGGGCATGCTCCTGCGGGTCGTCGAAATCGGTGAGGTCGCCGGTGACGATGACCGCATCCGGCCGCGGATCGAGCGCCAGCAGGTGCGCCACGGCGGCTTCGAGGAAAATGGCGGTGTCCACCACGCCATAAGCCAGGCTGCCGGGGCGGCGGATGTGGGTGTCGGTGAGCTGGGCGATGAGCATGGGGTCAGACCAGCGCTATGCGGGCGGGATCAAGGATAAGACCCACCGCCGCCCCGGGGGCGAGGAGCATGTCGGCGGGCGCCTCGGCGACGATGCGGACGCCGCCCGTGCCGGCCAGGATCACACGCTGGCGCGCGCCCTGGAACTCCACCTGCCGGACCTCGAACACCAGCCCGGCTTCAGGCGGCGGGCACAGCCGCGCGGCTTCCGGGCGGAACAGCAGGCGGGCGACGGGCCGGTCCGGCCCCGCGACCGGGACGATGCCCGCCTCCGTCGCGAACCGGCCGCCCTTCACCGCCCCGTCGAGCCGGTTGGTGATGCCGACGAAATCGGCGACGAAATCATCGGCCGGCTGGAAATAGACCTCCCGCGGCGTGCCCACCTGGGCGATGGCGCCGTTGCGCATGACCACGATGCGATCCCCCAGCGCCAGCGCCTCCGCCTGGTCGTGGGTGACGTAGACGGCGGTGATGGCGAGGCGCCGGAGCAAGGCGTCGATCTCGCCGCGCAAATGCTCGCGCAAGGCCGCGTCGAGCGCGGTGAGCGGCTCGTCGAGCAGGATCGCCCGCGGCCGCACCGCCAGCGCGCGGGCCAGCGCCACCCGCTGGCGCTGGCCGCCGGAGAGCTGGTCGATGCGCCGCTCGGAAAGCTGGCCGATGCGCATCATCTCCAGCACGCCGGCCGCCTGCGCCCGCCGCTCCGCCGGGCCGACGCCGCGCACCCTCAGCCCATAGGCCACGTTGTCGACGACGCTCATGTTGGGAAACAGGGCATAGGACTGGAACACCATGCCCACGTTGCGCTTCTCGATGGGCAGAGCGGTGACGTCCACCCCGTCGAACAGAATGCGCCCACCGGCATCGGGCGTCTCCAGCCCGGCGATGAGGCGCAGCAGCGTCGTCTTCCCGCAGCCGGACGGGCCGAGCAGCACCAGCGTCTCCCCCGCCCTCACCTCGAGGTCGAGGGGGGTGAGCGCGCGGGTGCCGTCGGCGAAGGTCTTGCCGCATCCCGAAACGGTGATGGCGGCGCCGGATGCGGCGGTCATTTCGTCCCTCCCGAGGTTGCGCGGCCGAACACCTGGAGGGCGACGAGGAGGGGAACGATCATGACGAAGAAGACCAGGGTATAGGCGCTCGCGATCTCGAGGCGCATGGAGGCATAGCTGTCGGCAAGGCCCACCGGCAGCGTCTTGGTGAGCGGCGTGTGCAGCATCCAGGTGAGGTTGAACTCGCCGATGGACAGCGTCACCACCATCAGCGCGCCGGCGAGGATGCCGCCCCGCGCATTGGGTACCACCACGTGGAAGAAGCGCTGGAGCGGCGAGGCGCCGAGCGAGGCCGCCCCCTCCTCCAGCGTGCGCACGTCGACGGCGGCGAGCACCGCCATCACCGCCCGCAGCATGAAGGGCAGCGTGTAGAGCACGTGGCCGGTGAGGATGAAGAGCGGGCTCATGCGGAAGTCGCGGAAGCCGCCATAGGCCAGGATCAAGGCGAGGGCCAAAGCGAGGCCCGGAATGGCGACGGGCAGCGTCACCACCTCCTCCACCAGGCGCGACAGGCGCGAGGGCCGCCGCGCCAGCGCCCAGGCGGCGGGCACGCCGAGCAGCAGCGTCACCCCCAGCGTCCCGAGGGCGATGGCGATGGAGAGCGCAATGGTGCCGGAATAGAGATTCAGCACCTCGCCGATCCAGTTCAGCGTCAGGCCGGAGGAGGGCCCGCGGAAATAGCTCACCGTGAATCCGGCGAGAATGGACGCCCCCGCCGGCACCATCAGGAAAGCGCACGCCAGGAGGGTGACGAGCAGCTGGAAGGCGAAGGTGAGGCGGTGGGGCGGAAGGCCGGATCTCATGGCATCACCCCGCCGCCGCGACGCCGGAGCCGGCGAAGTTGCGGGCCAGCGCCAGCACCGCCCAGGTGATGGCGCCGAGGGCGAGGGACAGAGCGGCGGCGGTGGCGAAGTTCGCGTTGAGGGTGAACTCCGTATAGATGGTCATGGCCAGCACATCGATGCGCGTGGCCAGGGTGAAGGCGGTGCCGAAGGCGCCCATGGCAGTGGCGAAGGCGATGGCACCGGAGGCCATGAGCGCCGGCGCGATCCCCGGCAGGGTCACGTCGCGCAGCACCTCCAGCCGGCCGGCGCCGAGCGAGCGCGCCGCTTCCTCCAGCGCCGGATCGAGCTTCTCCGCCGCCGCCATGAGGGTCACCAGCACCCGCGGCAGGGAGAAATAGACATAGCCGGCGAAGAGGCCCGCCATGGAATAGGCGAACACCCAGCGCCCGAGCCCAAGGCTCATGGAGAGGCTGGACAAAAGCCCCTGCCGCCCCGCCAGCAGGATGACCATGAAGCCCACCACCACGCCGGGGAAGGCGAGGGGCAGGGTGAGCAGGGAGACGAGGAGCGCGCGACCGGGGAAACGGTTGCGCGCCAGGAACAGGGCCACCACCGTGCTGGCGGCCAGCGTCGCCGCCGTCACCGCCGCCGACAGGAGCAGGGTGGCGACGAGGGTCGCGAGGTGCCGCGGATTGGTGAGGATGGCAACGTATTCCGCCAGGCCGTTCGGCCCCGCGCCGGCGACGCCTACCAGCCGCACCAAGGGCAGCACGAAGAACGCGGCCACGAACAGGAACAGCGGCAGCAGGAACAGGCGGGCGAGGCGGTCGGCGCTATGCATGGCGGTCTTTCGATGGATGCCATGCCCGGCGGGTCAGGGCATGCGGTGTTCGAGCGGGGCCGCGTCCCGTGCCCCGGCCGACCGGAGCGTCAGCGGAGGGAGAGCCGGGGCCCAGCGCAACGAACCGCCGAAGGCCTGCCGAACCCGCCGCTGACGGGGATACGGTCTGCTCCGCAGGATTCGTGTGCTGGGTCCCGGCTCGGCGCTCCGCCTTCGGCTGCGCTTGGCCGGGACATGCGGACGTTTCTGTTCTTACTTCACCGCGTTCAGATACGCTTCCGAGAACGCCTTCTGGGCGGCTTCCATCTTGGCATAGTCCACCGGCTTGGCGCGGGCATAGTCAGAGGCCGGGAGGAAGCGGCTGGCCACGTCCTTCGGCAGCTCGATGTTGCGCGCCGGGCGCAGATAGGCCTTCGCCCACATGCCCTGCCCCTTGTCGGAGAGCACGTAGTCCAACACCTTCTTCGCCGCCTCGGGATGCGGCGCGCCCTTCACCATGCTCATGACGTAGGGCACCACCACCGTGCCCTCGCACGGAATGACGAAGACGAAATTGCCCATGTCCGAGTAGCGGGCGCGGTAGGCGTTGAAATCGTAGTCGAACAGGATCGGGATCTCGCCCGAGACCACGCGGGCGTAGGAGGTCTGCTTCGGCACGATGGGCTGGTTCGCCTGCAGCTTGCGGAAATATTCGATGCCCGGCCTGAAGTCGTCGAGGGTGCCGCCCAGCGCGCCATTCACCGCCACCGCGCCCACATAGCCGACGAAGGCGGAGGTGGGATCGAGGTAGCCGACGAGGCCCTTGTATTCGCTCTTCAGGAGGTCCGCCCAGCAGGCCGGTACCGGCGTCTTGCCGAGCGCGTCCTTGTTCACGAACAGGCCGAGGGTGCCCGAATGGATGGTGAACCAGTTGCCGTCCGGATCCTTCAGGCCCGCCGGGATGTCGGCAAAACCCTTCGGCTCGTAGGGCTGGGTGACGCCCGCATCCTTCGCCTTGATGCCGAAGGTGACGCCCAGATAGGCCACGTCCGCCACCGGGCTCGCCTTCTCCGCGATGATCTGGGTCAGGGACTGGCCGGAATTCTTGTTGTCCTGCGGCACGTCAATGCCGAGGTCGGCCTTGATCGCCTTCAGCATGCCGCCCCAGTCGGCCCATTCGGGCGGGCAATTGTAGCAGATGGCGTCCGCCGCCACGGCCGGGCGCGCCGGCACGAGGGCGACGGACACGGCGGCAAGGGCACTCGCGGCGAGAACACGGGTCAGGATGCGGCGCATGGCGTCAGCCTCGCGGGTTGGGGGTCGGGGGTGAAGGCGGGTTGCGCGGGACGGCCCGCTTGGGCGCGGCGGCGAGCGTGCCACCGGGGCGCAGGGTGAAGGGCAGGCGCTCGACGCGCGGTCCCTCGCCCTCCTCCAGCATGGCGAAGAGCATCTCCACGGCGCGCTCGCCCATCCGCCGGGTGGGGGTGTCCACGGTGGCGAGGCTGGGGTTCATGGCCCGCCCCAGGGCGATGCCGTCGAAGCCGGCGAGGGACACGTCGCGCGGCACCGCGAGGCCGAGCTCGCGCAGCGCGCCCGCCACCGAGAGGGCCAGCAGGTCGTTGGAGCACAGGGCCGCGGTGGGCCGGCCGGCGCCGGCGAACAGCCCGGCGAGGGCGGCGGCGTGGCTCGGGGCGTCGCCCAGATAATCGAGCTCCACCGGCGCCTCGGGAGCGAGGCCGGCGGCTTCCATGGCGGCGCGGTAGCCCTCATGGCGGCGCCGCGAGCGGTCGGAGGTGGAGAAGCGGCCGGCGAGATAGGCGATGCGGCGGTGCCCGGCGGCGATCATCGCCCCGGTCAGCGCATGGGTTGCGGCCGCATTGTCCACGCACACCGCCGCGCGGGCGTCCGCGGCCGGCTCATTGTGGATGAGCACGTAGGCGATGCCCTCGGCGTCGAGCAAGTCGAGGGTGGGATTGTGATCGGCGTCGGCGACGGTGAGGAGCAGCCCGGCCACGTTCTGCGCCACCAGCGTTTCCACCAGCTCCGCCTCGCGGCCGGGCTCGTAGTCCGTGGCGGTGAGCAGCAGGGTATGGCCGCGCCGCCGCGCCTCGCCCTCCATGCCGGCGACGGAGGCCGCGAAGACCGGGTTGGTGAGGCTGGGAATGACCACGCCCAGGGTGCGCATGCGCAGGGTCTTCAGCGCCCGGCCGATCTCGCTGGGGCGGAAGCCGAGCTCGGCGACGGCCGTCCGCACCCGCGCTTCCACCTCGGAGCTGGTGGGGGCGGAGCGGTTGATGACGCGGCTCACCGTCGCGATGGAGCAGCCGGCGCGTTCGGCAACCGTGCGGATGGTGACGATGCGGGCCATGATCGATCCTGCGGCGGGCGATGCCGGATGACAACGCGAAACCGTTTTCAGGATCGATACCCACCCCACGCGACGGGCGTGTGACGGCGGGCCCAAAGGCAACAGCGGGCGTGCCGAGGCACGCCCGCTGCGGGGAAGGGACAATCAAGGGCGGCGAGCATCCCTTCCTTCGCGTGGCCTCACCGGGGCGGGAGGCGATCATCCTTCGGTTCGTGGGGCGGCCCCATCGGCGGCGGGCCCATGGGAAGAGGCGGTGGCAGGAGAGGCGGGGGCAGGAGAGGCGGGGGCAGGAGCGTCGGCTCGATGCGCGCCAGACGCTCCAGCTGATCCGGTGTCAGCCGCGCTTTCAGAACCTCCACCGCCTGCGCCAGCCGGACACCGGCCTGGCCGGCCTCTGCCACCCGCGCGGCAAAGGCCGAGGTCAGGGCGAAGGCATCCGCCGGCGAAGCCGCGCCAACCCGGTCGGGCGGCGGCGGGGCCACGGCGGGCGGACCGGGCGGCGGCGGAACCGCCGCCTGCAGCGCATCGGTGAAGTCGCGCCACGCATCGAGCTGTCCGGCGCGGATCCCGATCGCGGTTTCCGCCGAGGCGAGGCTGCGGGCGAGGGCCAGCGGACCCGGCGGCGGCCGGCGTCCATCATGGGGGCCGCGCGGCCCCGGCGGGCGGGACGCTTCTTGCGGGCGGGCCTCGGCCGAAGCTCCCTGCATCTCCAGCGCAGCCATGCGCACGGGCTCCTCGCCCGAGGCCTGCGGCAGCCGGTCCTGACTCTTCCTCATGGGCGCCGCGGGCGCGGCGAGAAGGCCCGCCCCCAGAAGGGGGAGGATGAGCGCCCCGGCGAGGATCGCCTTGCGGAGTGGTGTCTGCGGCATCGAGTGCCTCCTCAGAACCGTTGATGGGGGCACTGTGGCGGGCGCAGGTTGCTGCCGAAGGTCTCCATATGTCCAAAAGTCACGGCAGCGCCCGGATTTGTGACGCAATGTTGCTGGACTGCGGTGGGCAATATTCGGATGCACGGCAAGCGCGCCGCGTCGGCCGGCTCCTTTATTCTCGAAGGCGCTGCGGCTTCGGCCGCCGGTCCAGGAAGCGGGAGGAGCAAGCGGGTGGAGGCGGGTGCGCACATCCTCGTCGTCGACGACGATCTCGAAATCCGCCGGCTGCTCGGGCGCTACCTGGCGGCGCAGGGCTTCCGGGTGACGACGGCGGGCGACGGGCGCGAGATGCAGGAGAAGCTCGCCACCCAGCGCATCGACCTGGTGGTGCTCGACCTCATGCTGCCCGACGCCTCCGGGCTCGACCTGTGCCGCGGCCTCCAGGCCGGCCCGCGCACGCCGGTGATCCTGCTGACCGCCCTCAAGGAGGACGTGGACCGTATCATCGGCCTCGAGATCGGCGCCGACGACTATCTCGGCAAGCCCTTCAACCCGCGCGAGCTGGTGGCGCGCATCCGCGCCGTGCTGCGCCGCTCCGGCCCGCCGGAGGCGACGCCCGCCGATACCCGGGCCTACCGCTTCGCCCGCTTCCGCGCCGAGCCGGAACTGCGCCGGGTCACCGACGAGGCAGGCAGCGAGATACCTCTCACCGGCGCCGAGTTCGACCTGCTCATGGCCTTCCTGGAGCGGCCGGGGCGCATCCTGTCCCGCGACCAGCTGCTCGACATCACCAAGGGCCGCGAGGCCGGCCCTTTCGACCGCTCGGTGGACGTGCTGGTCAGTCGCCTGCGGCGCAAGCTCGGTGACCAGGGGACGTTCCAGATCCTGAAGACCCTGCGCAACGGCGGCTACCAGCTCGCGGTGCGGGTGGAACAGGAGGACGCGGTGTGAGAACCCTGCGCGCGCAGGTCACCGCCATCCTCGTGGTGGCGGTCCTGGTGGTGATCGCCCTCGCCAACAGCGCGTCCTTCTTCCTCTCCCGGCCGCCCGAGCTGCCCTTCGGCGGCATCGGCGCGATCGCCCGCCACGTCGCCGAGACCGCCGACCTGGCCGCCGCCGTGCCCGCCGGCACGCCGGCTCCCGGCCTCTCGACCGCCCCCCCGGCCGGCGCGATCGCCGAGGAGCCCACCCGCCGCCTCGCGGAGGCCCTCGCCCAGAACGGCCGGAGCCTTCGGGTGCGCGTGGTGCATCCCGAGGGCGGCGGCCCGCTGGTGACCGCGGCCGGCCTGCCGGACGGACGCTGGCTGGTGATCCGGGATGCCGGTGGCCTGCCGCCGCTGCCGCCCGGCCCGCCCGGAGGCCCCTTCGGCTTTGCCATCTGGCTCACCTGCATGGTGGCGGGCGTGACCGGCGTGGTGGTCCTCGTCGTGCGGCGGCTGACCAAGCCGCTCTCGCTGATCGAGGAGGCGGTGACCCGCATCGGTCCGGACGGCGAGCCGCCGGTGCTGCCGGAGGAAGGCCCGGCGGAGGTCCGCGCCGCCGCCGCGGCCATCAACCGCCTGTCGGCCCGCCTCAAGTCGGCCATGGACAGCCGCATGCGCATCGTGGCCGGCGCGGCGCACGATCTGCGCACGCCGCTGACCCGCATGCGCCTGCGGGCCGAGTTCATCCCCGACGACGAGGAACGGGTCCAGTGGCTCGCCGACCTCGCCGAGCTCGACCGCATCGCCGACAGCGCCATCCGCCTGGTGCGCGAGGAGGTGGAAGGCGGGCCGGAGGAGGTGGTGCGCCTCGATGTGCTGGTGGAGGGGGTCGTCGCCGAGGTGGAGGAAGCCCGCTGCCCGGTCCGCCTCGTGGACGCCGAACCGGCAAGCGTGCGCGGGCGCCCGCTCTCGCTGCGGCGCGCGACGCGCAACCTGGTGGTGAACGCGGCGACCCACGGCGGCGGCGCCCGGGTGGCGGTGCGGCAGGACAACGGCCGCGCGCTGCTGCTCATCGAGGATGACGGGCCGGGCATTCCCGAGGCCCTCATGGGGCAGGTGTTCGAGCCGTTCTTCCGGGTGGACCCGGCGCGCCACGTGAAGATTCCCGGCGCGGGCCTCGGGCTTGCCATCGCCAACGAGATCATCTCGCGGCATGGCGGGCGCCTCGTGCTCGCCAACCGGCCGGGGGGCGGCCTGCTTCAGCAGGTGGAGCTGCCGGCGGTGACGCGGGACGGGGCCGGCGGCTGACGCCCCGGCCCGCGACGCACGGGCAGGGCCCGCCGGCGCCGGCTCAGCGGGTCGGCACCGGCTTCTCGCCGCGATAGTCGTAGAAGCCACGCTGGGTCTTGCGGCCGAGCCAGCCGGCCTCGACATACTTCACCAGCAGCGGGCAGGGGCGGTACTTGGAATCCGCCAGTCCCTCGTGCAGCACCTGCATGACCGCGAGGCAGGTGTCGAGGCCGATGAAGTCGGCGAGCTGCAGCGGGCCCATGGGATGGTTGGCGCCGAGCTTCATGGCCCGGTCGATGGAATCCACGCTGCCGACGCCCTCGTAGAGGGTGTAGATGGCCTCGTTGATCATGGGCAGCAGGATGCGGTTGACGATGAAGGCCGGGAAGTCCTCGGCCACCGCATAGGTCTTGTGCAGGCGGGTGACGAACTGCTTGGAGCTCTCGAAGGTGTCGTCGTCGGTGGCGATGCCGCGCACCAGCTCCACCAGCTCCATCAGCGGCACCGGATTCATGAAGTGAATGCCGATGAAGCGCTCCGGCCGGTCGGTGGAGGCGGCGAGCCGGGTGATGGAGATGGACGAGGTGTTGGAGGCGAGCATCGCCTCCGGCTTCACCACCGCGCAGAGGCCGGCGAAGATCTTGCGCTTCACCTCCTCCTTCTCGGTGGCGGATTCGATCACGAGATCGCACTCGGACAGGCCCTCGACCTTCTCCGCCGCAACGATGCGGCCGAGCGCCTCGTGCCGGGCCTCCTCGGTCACCACGCCCCTGGACACCTGCTTGGCCATGTTGCCGTTGATGGTGGCAAGGCCCGAGCGGATGCGGTCGGGATCCGCGTCGTGGAGGGCCACGTCATAGCCGGCGAGGGCGCAGACGTGCGCGATGCCGTTGCCCATCTGGCCAGCGCCGATGACCCCGACCTTCTTGATCTCGAGCGGCATGATTCTCTCGTTTTTCGCCTGTAAGCCGGGGGGAGAGCCGGCGCCCTGGTGGCCGCGGCCGGGATGCGCCCGGCCGCCTGCTCCTGATCCTATCCCTTCGCCTTGGCGATTTCCGCCTTGAGCTCGGGGATGACGGTGTTGATGTCGCCGACGAGGCCGTAGTCGGCCACCTGGAAGATGGGGGCCTCCTCGTCCTTGTTGACGGCGACGATGACCTTGGAATCCTTCATGCCGGCCAGGTGCTGGATCGCTCCGGAGATGCCCAGGGCGATGTACAGCTCGGGGGCCACCACCTTGCCGGTCTGGCCCACCTGCCAGTCGTTCGGGGCATAGCCCGCGTCCACCGCGGCGCGCGAGGCGCCCACCGCCGCGCCCAGCACGTCGGCCAGGGGCTCGATCAGCTCGGCGAACTTCTCCCGCGAGCCCAAAGCGCGGCCGCCGGAGACGATGATCTTCGCCGCGGTCAGCTCCGGGCGGTCGGAGGCGGCGATGCTCTCTTCCACGAAAGTGGAGATACCGGGATCGGCCACCGCCGGAATGCTCTCGATGGCCGCCGCGCCGCCCTCGCCGGTGGCGGCGAAGGAGGCGGTGCGCACCGTGATCACCTTCTTGGCGTCACCGGACTTCACCGTCTGGATGGCGTTGCCCGCATAGATGGGCCGCTCGAACGTGTCGGGCGCCACAACCTTGGTGATGTCGGAGACCTGCATCACGTCGATGAGCGCCGCGACGCGCGGCAGCACGTTCTTGGCCACGGCGGTGGAGGCGCCGACGATCGCGTCATAGCCCGGCGCCAGCGCCACGATCAGCGCCGCGAGCGGCTCGGCCAGGCGGTGCGCATAGAGCGCGTCGTCCGCCAGCAGCACCTTCTCGACGCCGGCGAGCTTCGCCGCGGCGTCCGCCACGCCTTGCGCGCCCTGGCCGGCGACGAGGACATGCACCGGTCCGCCGAGGGCGGCGGCCGCGGTGAGGGCCTTGGCGGTGACGCCGTTGAGAGCCGAATTGTCGTGTTCGGCAAGCAGCAAGACAGCCATCAGATCACCCCCGCCTCGTCCTTGAGCTTCGCCACCAGCTCGGCCACCGAGCCCACCTTCACCCCCGCCTTGCGGCCGGACGGCTCGGCGGTCGAGAGCACGGTGAGGCGCGGCGCCACGTCGACGCCGTAGTCGGCGGGCGTCTTCTCGGCGATGGGCTTCTTCTTCGCCTTCATGATGTTGGGCAGCGAGGCGTAGCGCGGCTCGTTGAGCCGCAGGTCGGTGGTGACGATCGCCGGGCCGTTGAGCTTCACCGTCTGCAGGCCGCCGTCGATCTCGCGGGTCACCGCCACGCCGCCGTCCTCGATGGAGACCTTGGAGGCGAAGGTGCCCTGCGGCCAGCCGAGCAGGGCCGCCAGCATCTGGCCGGTCTGGTTGCAGTCGTCGTCGATGGCCTGCTTGCCGAGGATGACCAGGCCGGGGGCTTCCTCGCCCACCACGCCCTTGAGGATCTTGGCCACCGCCAGCGGCTCCACCACGCCGTCGACCTTCACCAGGATGCCGCGGTCGGCGCCCATGGCCAGCGCCGTGCGCAGGGTCTCGGAGGCCTGCGCCGGCCCGATGGACACCGCGATCACCTCGCTCGCCTTGCCGGCTTCCTTCAGGCGAAGCGCCTCTTCCACCGCGATCTCGTCGAACGGGTTCATGGACATCTTCACGTTGGCGAGCTCCACGCCCGACCCGTCCGACTTCACCCGGACCTTCACGTTGTAATCCACCACCCGCTTAACGGGCACCAGGATCTTCATAGAGGCGTGCTCCCCGTTCCCCGAAATTGCGACCGGCGGTCGAAAAATCGCCCCCGTCGCCGTGACTTCCGCTTATTCCCTGCGATGCAGCATTTCTTGCGGGCCGGCAACGTAGGAGGGGGCCGAAAGTGTGTCAACGCTCGCCTTTTGGCCCCGCCGGCCGGCTCGGCACGCCGGAGGGATCGCGATCGAACAGCGCGACGCCGGGCCGGCGCATCACCGCCACCAGCAGCGCGCCGCAGAGGAAGCCGCCGAGATGCGCCCACCAGGCGGTGTCCTGGTCCTGCGCGGCCAGGATTTGCCACACCTGGAGCGCGAACCATGCGCCGATGACCCAGTAGGCCGGCACCCTGAGCGGAATCTTCAGGAGGATCAGCGCCCACAGGCGGATATTGGGGTGGAGCACCAGATAGGCCGCGATCACCCCCGCCACCGCCCCCGACGCGCCCACGAGGGGCGTCTCGGACGAGGGATTGGAGAGAATGTGCGCCGCCCCGGCCAGCATGCCGCACAGAAGGTAGAAGGCGAGGAAGCGGGCATGGCCCATGGCGTCCTCCACATTGTCGGCGAACACCCACAGGAAAGCCATGTTGCCGATGAGGTGCAGCCAGCCGCCATGCAGGAACATGTAGCTGACGAGGGTCAGCGCCGGCGGCAGCCGTTCATAGCCCGGCGGGAGCATCGCCTCCCCGGTCACCACGGCGGGAATGGCGCCGAAGGCGAGGACGCCGGCCTCGCTCACCTCGCCGAACGCCCCGTGCTGGAGCACCACGAAGACGAAGACGTTCAGCGCCAGCAGCGCCCAGGTGACATAAGGGCGCACCACGTGCTCGAGCGGATTGGCGTCGGCGATGGGAACAAACATCCCGCAGGCATCCCGGCAAAGCGGGGCCGGCCCGGCGCGGCGCGCCCGGCCCTCGTCCCGCGCCCCAAGCTTAAAGGGTTTTCCGACGCGGTGGGCAGCGGTTCGCGCGAAGAAAACGCCGCATGCAGCAGGGGCACAGGGCGCCGCCGGCGCCGGCTACCGGTTCGCCCCCGGCACCCAGAGCACGTCGGCGGCGCCCCGCGCATTGGCGTAGCGGCCGGCGACGAACAGGAGGTCGGACAGGCGGTTCACGTAACTGATGGCCGGCCGGCCGACCGTGCCTTCCGCCTGGTGGGACAGCTCCACCATGATTCGCTCGGCCCGCCGGCAGATGGTGCGGGCGAGGTGCAGGTGCGCGGCGGCCGGGGTCCCCGCCGGCAGGACGAAGGAGGTGAGCGGCGACAGCTCGGCGTTCAGCGTGTCGATGTCCTGCTCGAGCCGCGCCACCTGCGCCGGCACCATGCGCAGCGATGCGCCGGGCGCCTCGTCCGCCGCCGGCGGCACGCACAGATCCGCCCCGAGGTCGAACAGGTCGTTCTGCACGCGGGTGAGGATGGCGTCCAGCGCCGCCTCCCCGGCCAGATGCAGCCGGGCGATGCCGATGGCGGCGTTGGCCTCGTCCACCGCGCCATAGGCCTCCACCCGCAGGTCGTACTTGGGTACCCGGGCGCCGGTGCCGAGGCCGGTGGTGCCGTCGTCACCGGTACGCGTGTAGATCTTGTTCAGCTTCACCATGCCCTGTGTCCCCCGCGCCCTGACTTAGCGGCCCATGCCCATGGCGAAGATGGTGATCATCACCAGGATGATCGCCAGGAACTGGAACAGCACGCGCAGCTGCATGAGCCGCTGCGAGCGCTGCGGCGAGCCGCCCGAGGCGAAGTTGAACAGGCCGAGGAACAGGACGCCCGCCACCAGCAGCAAAGCGAGCGGGATGAAGAGATAGATGGACCAGTGGAGCATGTCGGCCACCCCTTGGTGCGGACGCTTGATGCGGACCTTCGCGCAGCGCATTGGCGCGGTGCGCCGCCTCAGTTGAGGACGACGATGGCCGCGTTCAGCGTCGAGGCGTAGCACACCCAGGCGAGATAGGGCACCAGCAGCCCGCCGGCGGTCCGGTCCACCCGGAACGCCGCGCGCACCGCAAGCGCCAGCACGACGATGAGGACGGCGATGACGGCGAGGCCGGCGCGCGGCGCGTGCAGGCCGAAGAACACCGGCGACCATAGGGCGTTCAGCGCGAGCTGGGCCAGGAAGAGGCGGATGGCCGTGCTCCGCTGCTGCGACGGCGGCACGCGGTCCCACAGCCGGAACAGCGCCAGCCCCATCAGCAGATAAAGCACGCTCCAGGCCACGGGAAAGGCCGGGTTGGGCGGCGTCCAGGCCGGCTTCACGAGACCCTGGTACCAGCCCGGTATGGCCGGCGCCGTCACCGCCCCGCCCACCAGCGCCACCGCCGCCACCAGCAGCAGGCAGCCGAGCAGGCGCAGCCGCGCGCGGGCGCAGGGCGAGAGGGAGGGGGTGTGGATCAGGGACATGGCACGCACATGGCTGGCTCCGCCACCGTGATGCCCCGGACAAGCCCGGCCATGACGGCGGTGGAGGAAGGGCGCCGCTCGATCTGAATCTCGATCCGCGCTAGGTGGCGATGTGGCGGCTGATCTCGTCCACCGGCAGCTTCACCAGGTCCTTGGCGATCTCGCCGTCTATGCACGCCTTCACCTTCGCGCTCAACACCTCGCGCAGGGTGCCGAGGGCCCTGGGCGGGGCGACGAGAAGGATGCGCGGCGCCTCCCCCGCGCTCACCATCTCGCCCAGGCGCCCGGCGACCCGCCCGAGAAAGGCCACCTCGGCCTGCAGGTGCAGGTCGGTCTCCTCGGTCGCGCTGCGGGCAACGGTGGCGGATTCGTGCACCCGGCCGGGCCGGTCGGTGCCGAGCGCGGCAGTGCTGGGGTGAGGCTCAGCGAAGCTTTCCAGCACCGTGAGGCGCGGCGCCGTCGCGACGCCCAGGTCGGCCAGCACGACGGCCTTGGCGCCGTCACACACCACCACGAGGCGGTGCGCCTTGTCGTACTTCGTCATCCGAGCCTCCTTGTTCTGTTGGTTTCAGCATTGCACCGACTGCGCGCCCCGCCTTGACCGGGGTCAAGCGACCCACGCCGCCCGCCTGCGACGGAGTGCGCCGCCGGCCTGTGTTGCCTTGCGGGAGGGGGCATGAGAGCATTAAAATTCAGCGTTTTCCGGGCGGCGCATCCGCCCGGTGAAGGCCGGCCGCCGGCAGCGGCCGGGAAAGGGGTTCGCGATGCCTTTCCTCGTCAGATTCCTGGTGCGGCACGCCGGGATCGGCGTCGGCGTGGCCGCGATCTTCGTCGCGCTCCTCGTCGTCCTCGACGTGGCCCACCTCGGCACACTCCTCGCCACCTCGCCGGACGGCCTGCTTGCGGTTGGGGTGCTCACGTTCGCCCTCGGCCTCACCTTCGGGAGCGTGCAGATGGGCTTTGCCGTGATGCTCCTCGGCGCCCGCGACGAGCCCCCGTCCGGCCGGGGCAGCCGGCTGACGCGGCTGGTGCCGCGCCACGCCCGCGTGACCGCCGGCCGCTGAAGAGCCGGCAGGGCGCGCGCCGCCCGGCGCCGGGAGCCGGAAGCGGCGGGCCGGGAAGGGCCGGAGAGGGCGCCTGGCACCATTTCACCCGCAGCGGTCCGGTGATATAGGAACGTTCTAATAAAATGACGGCGGGCCGGGTTTCCACCGCCCGCACAACGCCCGGATCGCCATGACCGTCCCACCGTCACTCGACGCGGCGCTCTCCCCGCCGCGCGTCGGCCTGTTCTGCACCTGCCTCGTGGACACCATCCGTCCCTCGGTGGGATTTGCGGCGGCAAAGCTGCTGGAGGAAGCCGGCTGCGAGGTGGAGGTCCCGCTCCAGACCTGCTGCGGCCAGCCCGCCTTCAATTCCGGCGACCGCGCCACGTCCCGCGCGCTGGCCGAGCAGGTGATCTCGGCCTTCGAGAATTTCGACTATGTGGTCGCCCCTTCCGGGTCCTGCGCCGGCATGATCAAGGCCCACTATCCGGAGCTCTTCACCGGCGAGCCCGACTGGACCGGCCGGGTGGACCGCTTCTGCGCCAAGGTGTTCGAGCTCGTCTCCTTCCTGGTGGACGTGCGCGGCGTGACCCATGTGGACGCAGCTTACCCTGGCACCGCCACCTATCACGACAGCTGCTCGGGCCTGCGCGAGCTGGGCGTGAAGGGGCAGCCGCGCCGGCTGCTGGCCTCGGTGGACGGCCTCGCTCTGGTCGAGATGCAGGACGCGGACACCTGCTGCGGGTTCGGCGGCACCTTCTGCGTGAAGTATCCCGACGTCTCCAACGCCATCGTGGAGAAGAAGGCCGCCAACATCGTCGCCTCGGGGGCGGACACCCTGCTCGCCGGCGACCTCGGCTGTCTCATGAACATGGCGGGCAAGCTCCAGCGCGAGGGGCGCGCCGTCGCGGTGCGCCATGTGGCCGAGGTGCTCGCCGGAATGGGCGCCGAGCCCGCCCTCGGCATGCCGGCGACGGTGGAGGCGCGGGCGGAGACGGCGAGGGCGAAACGATGAGCGTCGAGATCACCTCCCCGCACTTCAAGGCCAACGCGCGCGAGGCCCTCGCCGACGCGCCGCTGCAGCAGGCCCTCGCCAAGGTCGGCCCCGGCTTCATCGGCAAGCGCGCCGCCGCCGCCGGGAAGCTGCCCGAGTTCGAGGCCCTGCGCGACAGCGCGCGGGACATCAAGGACCATACGCTGGCGCACCTCGACCTCTATCTGGAACGCTACGAGGCCAAGGTGAAGGAGGCCGGCGGCCACGTGCACTTCGCCGTGGACGCGGCCGAGGCGCGCGACATCATCACCCGGATCTGCCGCAGCCTCGACGCGAAGACCGTCACCAAGGGCAAGAGCATGATCTCCGAGGAGATCGGCCTCAACGACCACCTTGAAGCCGCCGGCATCGAGCCGGTGGAGACCGACCTCGGCGAATATCTCATCCAGATCCGCGGCGAGGCGCCCTCGCACATCATCGCCCCCGCCATCCACCTCAACAAGGAGCAGGTGGAAGCCGACTTCCGGCGGGTGCACACGCACCTCTCGCCCGGGCGCAACCTCTCCGAGCCCACCGCGCTGCTGGCCGAGGCGCGCGGCGAGCTGCGCCAGCGCTTCCTCGCGGCGGACGTGGGCATCACCGGGGCCAACTTCCTGGTGGCGGAGACCGGCACCTCCATCATCGTCACCAACGAGGGCAACGGCGACCTCACCCAGACCCTGCCCAAGGCGCACATCGTGCTCGCCTCGCTGGAGAAGCTGGTGCCGACCCTGGAGGACGTGAGCCAGCTGCTGCGCGTGCTGGCCCGCTCGGCCACGGGCCAGGAGATGAGCGTCTACACCACCTTCTCCACCGGCCCGCGCCGCCCCGACGACGTGGACGGGCCGGGCGAATACCACGTGGTGATCCTCGACAACGGCCGCTCCGGCATGCTCGGCGGGCAATTGCGCGAGATGCTGCGCTGCATCCGCTGCGGCGCCTGCATGAACCATTGCCCGGTCTATCACGCGGTCGGCGGGCACGCCTACGGCTGGGTCTATCCCGGCCCCATGGGCGCGGTGCTCACGCCGTCCCTGATCGGCATCGAGAAGGCCGCCAACCTGCCCAACGCCTCCACCTTCTGCGGCCGCTGCGAGGAGGTGTGCCCGGTGCGCATCCCGCTGCCCAAGCTGATGCGGCACTGGCGGGAAAAGGAGTTCGAGCGCCACCTCACGCCGGCGCCGCAACGCTTCGGCCTGGCGGTCTGGGGCTTCTTCGCGCGGCGCGGCTGGCTCTACCGGCCGGCGACCCGCCTCGCCATGGGGATGCTGGCCCTCGCCGGGCGGCGCAAGGGGCGCTTCGCCTCCCTCCCCCTCGCCGGCGGCTGGACCCGCCACCGCGACTTCCCCGCCCCGGAGGGCGGCACCTTCCAGGCCCAGTGGCGCGCCCGCAAGGCGGCGGAAGCCGACGCGCGCGCCGCCAAGGGAGCGGCCCGATGACCTCCTCGCGCGATACCGTCTTCGCTTCCGTCCGCCGCGCGCTCGGCGTCACCTCCCGCGAGGCGCCGCGCCTGCAGGAGGTGGGCGACCGCATCGCCGGCCACCCGCGCGGGCTCGTCCCGGCCCGGGCGCAGGTGCCGCCGGCCGAGTGCATCGCCCTGTTCAAGGAGATGGTCCTGGCCGCGGCGGCCAGCATCGATCACCTGCCGTCGGCGAATCAGGTGCCGGCCGCCGTCGCCGCCTACCTGCGCGGACGCAACCTGCCGCCGACCATCCTGCGCGGCGCCGATCCCCGGCTCTCCGCCCTGCCGTGGGGACAGGAGCCCAATCTCGACGTGTGGATCGGCCCGTCCGACGGGCGCCAGCTCGCCGGCCTCTCCCACGCCTTCGCCGGCATCGCCGAATCGGGAACGCTGGTGATGCTGTCCGGCCCGGACAATCCGAGCACGCTCAACCTGCTGCCCGACCATCACCTGGTGGTGGTGGACGCGGCCGACGTGACCGCCGACTACGAGACCGTGTGGGGACGCATCCGCGCGCGCTTCGGCGCGGGCATCATGCCGCGCACGGTCAACTGGATCACCGGCCCCTCCCGCTCGGCGGACATCGAGCAGACCCTGCTTCTGGGCGCCCACGGCCCGCGCAGCCTGCACGTTCTGCTGGTGGGCGAGCCGGTCTGACGCCGGGAGCGCCGGAGCCCGGCGCCGGCCTCGGATGCTTTCCGTTACGCCAGAGACATGATGCAGCAACGCCACGCGGCCGCGAAAAATGGGCCCCCCGGCGCGGGATGCTGCGCCGGTTAACCATTCGGTTGTTGCCCGGGGCGGGTTTTGGCGGCAGAAATCCGCCATCATCAAGGACGGTGACACATGAAGTCCGGCTTGCGCTTGATTCTGGCGTTGCTTGCAGCGCTCGTCGTTTTCTGTGCGGTGGAGCCGGCCTCGGCCCAGCAGTCCCGGGGCCATGTCTATTTGCTGCGCGGCCTCGCCAACGTGTTCTCCCTGGGCATGGATGACCTTGCCGCGAAGATGAACGCCCGCGGCATCCGCGCCTCGGTGCACGAGTACGGCCAATGGGCCTCCCTCGCCGACGCCGCCGCGGCAGAGAGCCGGGCCAACGGCAACGCCCCCATCATGATCATCGGTCACTCGCTCGGGGCCGATGCCGCCGTGGAGATGGCCGAGCGGCTGACCGCCCTGGGCACCCCGCCCAAGCTGGTGGTGACCTTCGATCCGGTGGGCGTCACCCAGGTCGGGCCGTCGCTGGGCTATTTCGTGAACTACTACCAGTCCAACAACGGCTACGGAAAGCGGCTGACCGCCGCCGCGGGCTTCCGCGGCAACATCGTCAACCGCAACCTCAACGCCCTCGGCAACATCGATCACTTCAACATCGAGAAGTCGCCGCGGCTGCATGAGGAGGTCATCAGCCAGGTGCGGTCGATGACGGTCAAGCCGAAGCCCAAACCCAAGCCGGCGGCGCCCACGGAGCCTGCGGCCCCCGCCGCTCCCGGCACCCAGGCCGCCACCAAGCCCGGCGCGCCGGGCTGAGGCGCCACACCCGCGCGGAGCCGCCAGGGGCCTCGTCCCTGTCGTGAATATCTCGCGCCGGGCTATGCCAGCCCCACTATGCCAGCCCCAGGGCGCGTATTCCGGCGGCCGTCGCCATGGCCGCCAGCACCGCGGCGAAGTCGCTGCCGGTGAGCTTGGCGGCGAGGAAGGCGGCGGCGAGGCCGCCCAGCATGGCGCGGTCACCATGCACCGCCCCCGGCGCCAGCAGCGCCACCAGCACCGCCCCCGGCAGGCAGTCGAGCACCCGCCGCACCCGCGGCGTCACCGGGATCAGCCGCATGGCCAGGTAGCCCACCGACCGGTTGAAGGCGGTGGCGAGGGCCATCACGCAGATGGCGACGATGGTTCCGGCGTCAGCGTCCATCTTCGGTAAACCCACCCGCGAGCGCGCCGGCCAGCGCGCCGACGACGATGAACCACCAGCCCGGCAGCAGGAACGAGACGGCGACGGACACGATCGCCGCCACCCCCCATCCCACCGCCTCGCGCCGGCCCTTCCAGTTGGGCAGCAGCATGGCGACGAAGAAGGCCGGCACCACGAGATCGATGCCCACCGCCTTCGGGTCCGGAATGCCGCCGCCGATCACGTGCCCCACCATGGTGGCGAGCACCCAGACCACCCAGGTGAGCAGGCCGGAGCCGACGAAGAAGCCCGCATCCCGCCCGCCCTCGGCGTGATAGCGCAGCGTCGCCGCCCAGTTGTTGTCGGCCAGCAGCATCAGGGCCGGATAGACCTGCCACGCCGGCAGCGGCGCGAGCCAGGGGCGAAGGGACGCCGCCATCAGCACGTGGCGCATGTTCACGGTGAAGGTCAGGAAGCCGAGGGCGAGCAGCGTCCCCAGGGTCCAGTGTTCGGTCCAGCCCTCCAGCGCCACCATCTGGGCGAGGCCGGCGAAGATGAGGCCGCTGGAAAGCGTCGCCTCCAGCAGCGAAAACCCCTTCTGGACGCTCGCCGCGCCGAAGGCCATGCCGAACGCGGCGATGCCCGGCATGAGCGGCAGCATGGTGCGGGCGCCTTCGAGGGCGACGGCGAAGGTGATGGGGACGTGGGCGGGCTTGGTCATGTGCGGGGGCGGGGGGCAGAAGAATCGCGGGGTGTGCGTCGCGGCATACAGCCTTTTCTCCCGCCGGAACAGGATGGCCCACCCGTTTTCGGCAGGCCCGGCGCGCAGGGGTCGGGCCGGCGGGCGGGTCCGCGAGCGGGCCTGCGGCTCACCCGTGCCCGGGATCGAGCAGGTGGGACAGGCCCTCGTCCCAGGGCGGCACGCCACCATGCACCTGGCCGTAGAGGGCGGCCAGGTGGTCGATGAAGACGCGCACCTTCTGCGGCAGGAAGCGCCGCGAGGGATAGACCGCGAACAGGCCCACCCGGCGCGAGGCGTGCCAGCGCGGCAGCACCACCCTCAGCGCGCCCGAGCGCAGCTCCGGCCCCACATCCCAGGTGGAGCGCAGCGCGATGCCCACGGAGGCGAGCACCGCCTCGCGCACCACCTCGTTGGAATTGGTGCGCAGCTGGGAATGCACGCGCAGCGTCACCGACCCGTCCGGCCCCTCCAGCCGCCACGGGTCCTGGCCGTGGGTGGCGAGCAGCACGTGGTCGGAGAGGTCGGCGATGTGCTGCGGCTCCCCGGCGCGGTCGAGATAGGCCGGCGTCGCGCACAGCACCCGGTGGACCGGGGCGAGGCGGCGCGCCACCAGGCTCGAATCGTCGAGGTCGGCGATGCGCACGGCCACGTCGAAGCCCTCGCCGACAATATCCACGAACGAATCGGAGAGCTCGAGATCGATGGTGAGGCCGGGATTTGCGGCCAGCAGCGGCAGCAGGTGCGGCGCGATATGCAGCCGCCCGAACGAGGTGGGCGCCGACACCCGGAGCAGGCCGCGCGCCTCGGTGGACTTGCGCGCGAGCTGGCTCTCCGCCTCCTCGATGGAGGCGAGGATGGCCACCACCCGCTCGTAGAAGCCCTGCCCCGCCTCGGTGAGGGTCACCTTGCGGGTGGTGCGCTGGAACAGCCGCGCGCCGAGCCGCTCCTCCAGCCGCTGCACCCGCTTCGACACCACCGGCGGCGACAGGCCCATCTCCCGACCGGCCGCCGAGAGGCTGCCGGCCGTAACGATGCGGGCGAAGATTTCAAGGTCACCGAGATTGCCGATCATCCGCCGGGCCGCCTCCCGTACCGGTCTTGAGGCCGATTGTTTTGGATCGTGACGTCATCTTTATCCGCAGGGGAAACAATCCGCGACGTTTTTTCCCGCTGAACCGATTATAGTTGCTCCAACAAGAACGGCCTCAAGGGACGCCGACATGACGGGAACAGCTCCGGGCCTCAGGCTTCCGGAAGCGGACGCGCGGGTCCTCGCCCGCCGGGAGGAGATCGTCGCCAGCCTCCGGGCCCTCGTGCCCGGCGAGGGCGTCATCGCCCATGAGCGGGAGATGCGCCCCTACGAATCGGACGCGCTGACGGCCTACAGGCAACTGCCCCTCGTGGTGGTGCTGCCGAGCACCGTCGAGCAGGTGGCGGCGGTTCTCAAATATTGCCACGACAACGAGATCCGCGTGGTGCCTCGCGGCTCCGGCACGTCGTTGTCCGGCGGGGCGCTGCCGCTTCAGGATGCGGTGCTGCTCGGCATGGGTAAGTTCAGCCGCATCCTCGACATCGACACCGACAACCGCTGCGCCGTGGTGCAGCCGGGGGTGACCAACCTCGGCATCTCCAAGGCGGTGGACCATCTCGGCTTCTACTATGCGCCCGACCCCTCCTCGCAGATCGCCTGCTCCATCGGCGGCAACGTGGGGGAGAATTCCGGCGGCGTGCACTGCCTGAAATACGGGCTCACCACCAACAACGTGCTCGGCGTCGAGATGGTGCTGATCACCGGCGAGATCGTGCGCCTCGGCGGCAAGCACCTGGATGCCGGCGGGCTCGACCTGCTGTCGGTGATCATCGGCTCCGAGGGACTGCTGGGCGTGGTCACCGAGGTGACGGTGCGCCTGCTGAAGAAGCCGGACACCGCCCGCGCTTTGCTGGTGGGCTTTCCCACCTCGGAGGATGCCGGGGAGTGCGTGGCCAAGATCATCGCCGGCGGCATCATCCCGGCCGCCATCGAGATGATGGACAGGGACGCCATCGCCGCCGCCGAGGCCTTCGTGAACGTGGGCTATCCCCTCGACGTGGAAGCCCTGCTCATCGTCGAGCTGGACGGGCCGGAGGCCGAATGCGCCCACCTGCTGGAGGAGGTGACGCGCCTCGCCAAGGGCTGCAACTCGGTCACCCTGCGCGTCTCCACCAGCGAGGCCGAGCGCCTCGGCTTCTGGGCCGGGCGCAAGGCGGCGTTCCCGGCGGTGGGGCGCCTGTCGCCCGATTACCTGTGCATGGACGGCACCATCCCGCGCCGCCAGCTGCCGTTCGTGCTCGCCCGCATGCGCGAGCTGTCGGCGCAGTACGGCCTGCGCGTCGCCAACGTGTTCCATGCCGGCGACGGCAACCTGCATCCGCTGATCCTCTACGACGCCAACGCCCCGGGCGAGCTGCACGCGGCGGAGAGCTTCGGCGCCGACATCCTGCGCCTGTGCGTGGAGGTGGGCGGCGTGCTCACCGGCGAGCACGGGGTGGGGGTGGAGAAGCGCGACCTCATGCCCACCATGTTCAACGAGGTGGACCTGGCGCAGCAGCTGCGCCTGAAATGCGCCTTCGACGACAAGAGCCTGCTCAATCCCGGCAAGGTCTTCCCGACGCTCTACCGCTGCGCCGAAATGGGCCGCATGCACGTGAGCGGCGGCGCCCTGCCTTTTCCGGACCTGCCGCGCTTCTAGCGCGCCGCCCATCCGAGGCCATTTCATGAGCGACATCATCGCAGCGCGCGACGAGGCGGAGGTCGCGGACGCCGTCCGCTCCACCCTCGGCGCCGGCAAGACCCTTGAGATCCGCGGCCATGGCTCCAAGCGTGCCCTGGGCCGCCCGAGCCAGACCGACCTGACCCTCGATCTGTCCGCCCTTTCCGGCGTCACCCTCTACGAGCCGGAGGAGCTGGTGCTCTCCGCCCGCGCCGCCACGGCCCGCGCCGACATCGAGGACATGCTGGCGGCGAGCGGGCAGATGCTCGCCTTCGAGCCCATGGACCTCGGCCCCCTGCTGGGCGGCCCGGCCGGCGCCGGGACCCTCGGCGGGCTGTTCGCGGTCAATTTCTCCGGTCCCCGCCGCATCAGCCACGGCGCGGTGCGCGACCATGCGCTGGGCATCAAGGCGGTGTCCGGCCGCGGCGAGCCGTTCAAGTCCGGCGGGCGGGTGGTGAAGAACGTCACCGGCTACGACCTGCCGCGCCTGATGGCAGGCGCCTTCGGTACCCTGTGCATCGCCACCGAGGTCACGCTGAAGGTGCTGCCCCGCCCGCCCATGGCGGAGACGGTGGTGGTGCGCGTGGCCTCTCCCGAGGCTGCCGCGGCCGCGCTCTCCGCCGCCATGGGCTCGTCCTGCGAGGTCTCCGGCGCGGCCTTCCTGCCGGAAGGGGTGGCCGGGCGCATTCCCGGCCTGTCGGGCTCCCCCGCGGTGGTGACGCTCCGGCTGGAGGGCGTGGCACCGTCCATCGCCGCGCGGCGGATCATGCTGCGCGACGTGCTGGCGCCGTTCGGTGCGGCCGACGTGATCGAGGCGGACGCCTCCCATGCCCTGTGGCTGGCGGTGCGCGACGTCGCGCCGTTCTGCGGCCTCGGCGAGCGCTCGGTCTGGCGGATCTCCACCCGTCCCACCGCCGGCCCCGCTCTGGCCGCCCGGCTCGCGGCCGACCTGGGCGGCGAGGCCTATTGCGACTGGGCCGGCGGCCTCATCTGGCTGTGCCTGCCCGGCGATGCTGCCCACGCCGAGGCGGTGCGCGCGGCGCTGGCGCCGCAGGGCGGACACGCCACCCTGGTCCGCGCCAGCGCGGCGGAGCGCGCCCGCACGGCGGTGTTCCAGCCCCTCGAAGGCGCGCTCGCGGCGCTGACCAAGCGGGTAAAGGAAAGCTTCGACCCCGGCCTGGTGCTCAATCCCGGCCGCATGCATGCGGGGATGTGAGATGGCGCGCTCGTGCCTTTTCCCGCCCCCGTTCCCGCCCTTCACCCTGTCCCGCTTTCACGGCTGAGCGTCCATGCAGACCCACTTCTCCCTCGCCCAGCTGGCCGACCCGCACATCCAGGACGCGGACAGGATCCTGCGCGCGTGCGTCCATTGCGGCTTCTGCACCGCCACCTGCCCCACCTACGTGCTGCTGGGCGACGAACTCGACTCACCGCGCGGGCGCATCTACCTCATCAAGGACATGCTGGAGAACGGCCGGCCGGCGACGACCGAGGAGGTCAAGCACATCGACCGCTGCCTCTCCTGCCTGTCCTGCATGACCACCTGCCCCTCGGGCGTGAACTACATGCACCTGGTGGACCAGGCCCGCGTCCACATCGAGAAGACCTATTCGCGCCCCGCCGCCGACCGGCTCATCCGCACCCTCCTGGCCAAGGTGCTGCCCTATCCGGACCGGTTCCGCCTCGCCCTCATGGGGGCGCTGGCGGGCAAGCCATTCGCCGGGCTGCTGGCGAAGGTGCCGGCGCTGAAGCCGCTGGCCGCCATGCTGCGCCTGTCGCCCGGCATGCCCCACGGCCGCACCGCCGCCGATGCGCCCGGCGTGCACAAGGCGCAGGGCGCGCGGCGTGCCCGCGTCGCGCTGCTGCGCGGCTGCGCCCAGCCGGTGCTCGACCCCGGCATCGACGCGGCCGCCATCCGCCTGCTCACCCGCCTGGGGGTGGAGGTGGTGCGGGTGAAGGGCGAGGGCTGCTGCGGCGCGCTGGTGCACCACATGGGGCGCGAGGCGGAGGCCCACGCCTTCGCCCGCACCAATGTGGATGCGTGGATCCGCGAGATGGAGGGCGAGGGCCTCGACGCCATCCTCGTCACCACCTCCGGCTGCGGCACGCCCATCAAGGACTACGGGCACATGCTGCGGCTCGACCCGGCCTATGCCGGCAAGGCGGCGCGGGTCTCCGCCATCACCCGCGACATCAGCGAGTTCCTGGTGACGCTGGACGTGCCGAGGGCAACGGCGCCGCTGGGCCGGCGGGTCGCCTACCACTCGGCCTGCTCGCTCCAGCACGGGCAGAAGGTGAAGGCCCCGCCGGTGGAGCTGCTGCGCGCCGTGGGCTTCGAGGTGGTGGAGCCGTTCGACGCGCATCTGTGCTGCGGCTCCGCCGGCACCTACAACATGCTGCAGAGCGAGATCGCCGGCCAGCTCAGGGACAAGAAGGTGCAGACGCTGGAGGCGCTGAAGCCCGACATGATCGCCGCCGGCAACATCGGCTGCCTGACGCAGATCGGCTCCGGCACGGGCATCCCCGTGGTGCACACGGTGGAGCTGATCGACTGGGCGACGGGCGGCCCGGCGCCGGCCGGCATCACCGCTCCGGCACAGGCGGCCTGAGGATTGTTGCCGTATGGGCAAAGACCATGTGCGAACCCGGTCAATAGACCTTCGTCGCATGCGACGTTTCGTGCCCAGCCGCATTGAGATACAGGATCGGGCACCGGGCAGGCACTTCGGCGTGCCGCCTGCGGCCACCCACACGGAAATAAAGATGCCTGCCCCCTTCGATCTCACCCTCTACCTCGTCACCGACCCGCGCCTCGTCGCGGCGCGCGGGCTTCTGGCGACGGTCGAGGCGGCGGTGAGGGGCGGCGCCACCCTGGTCCAGCTGCGCGATCCGCAGGCCCACGGCCGGGCCCTGGTGGAGCAGGCGCGGGCGCTCAAGGCCCTGCTCGCGCCGCTGGGCATCCCGCTCATCATCAACGACCGGGTGGACGTGGCGGTGGCGGCGGACGCCGACGGCGTCCATCTCGGGCAGGACGACCTCGGCCCCGCCGACGCCCGCGCCCAGCTCGGGCCGCATCGCATCCTCGGCCTGTCGGTGGGCAACCCGGCGGAATATGCGGCGTCCGACCTGTCGGGCGTCGATTATCTCGGCGTCGGCCCGGTCACCGCCACCGGCACCAAGGCCGACGCCGGCGCCGCCATCGGCGCCGCCGGCGTCGCCGCGGTGCGGGCGCTGACGCGGCTTCCCATCGTCGGCATCGGCGGCATCCATGCGGCCCTCGCGCCCGAGGTCATCCGCGCCGGGGCGGACGGCGTGGCGGTGGTCTCCGCCATCTGCGCCGCGCCCGATCCGCAGGCGGCCGCCCTGGCCCTGAAACAGGCCGTCACGGCCGCCCGCTGACCCCTTTAGCGGCCGGCGCGCTTCAGGCACCCGGCCGACGTATCCGCGTAAAGCCACGCGTTCACACAGGAGAACCGACATCATGTCGTCCCCCGCGCCCACGACCGCTCCCGAATCCGCCTCCACGTCCGGCATCGAGGTCATCGGCGCCTTCGAGCCGCGCTTCGAGGAAATCCTCACCCCCGAGGCGCTCGCCTTCGTCGCCGCGCTGCATCGCGCCTTCAACCCCACCCGCAAGGCCCTGCTCGCCCGCCGCGCCGAGCGCCAGGTGGCGTTCGACAAGGGTGAGCTGCCCGACTTCCTGCCCGAGACCGCGCCGATCCGCGCCGCCGACTGGACCATCGCCGACCTGCCCGCCGACCTCCTCGACCGGCGCGTCGAGATCACCGGCCCGGTGGACCGCAAGATGATCGTCAACGCGCTGAACTCCGGCGCCAAGGTGTTCATGGCCGATTTCGAGGACGCCTCCTCGCCGGTCTGGGCCAACATGATCGAGGGCCAGCTCAACCTGAAGGACCGCTGGGCCGGCGCCATCGATTTCACCGATGCTGGCAACGGCAAGGCCTACAAGCTCGGGCCGAACCCGGCCGTGCTGATCATCCGCCCGCGCGGCTGGCACCTGCCGGAAGCCCACGTGCTGGTGGACGGCGAGGAAGTCTCCGGCGCCCTGTTCGACTTCGGCCTCTACGTCTTCCACAACGCCAAGGCGGCGCTGGCGCAGGGCTCCGGCCCCTATTTCTATCTGCCCAAGACCGAGAGCCACCTGGAAGCCCGGCTGTGGAACGACGTGTTCACCGCCACCGAGACCGCGCTCGGCCTCCCCCACGGCACCATCAAGGCCACCGTGCTGATCGAGACCCTGCCCGCGGTCTTCGAGATGGACGAGATCCTCTATGAGCTGAAGGATCACATGGCGGGCCTGAACATCGGCCGCTGGGACTACATCTTCTCCTTCATCAAGCGACTGGGGAAGAACGACCGCTTCCTCACCCCCGACCGGGCCCGCATGGTGATGAGCGAGGCTTTCCTGAAGGCCTATGGCGCGCTGCTGGTGAAGACCTGCCACCGCCGCAACGCCTTCGCCATGGGCGGCATGGCGGCGCAGATCCCGGTGAAGGGCAATCCGGAAGCCAACGCCGCCGCCTTCGCCAAGGTGAAGGCGGACAAGGAGCGCGAGGCCGCTTCCGGCTGCGACGGCACCTGGGTCGCCCATCCGGACCTGGTGCCGGTGGCGCTGGAGGTGTTCGACCGCCTCATGCCCGCCGCCAACCAGCGCGAGGTGACCCGCGCCGACGTGAGCGTGAGCCGCGACGACCTGCTGGAGGTGCACACGGGCACCCGCACCGAGAACGGCCTGCGCGAGAACATCCGCGTCGGCGTCCAGTATATCGAGGCGTGGCTGCGCGGGCGCGGGGCGGTGCCGCTCTACAACCTCATGGAGGATGCGGCCACCGCCGAGATCAGCCGCGCGCAGGTGTGGCAGTGGATCTATCTCGGGGCGACGCTGGAGGACGGGCGCACGGTGACGGGCGAGCTGTTCAAGGCGCTGCTGGCGGACGAGATGGCCAACCTGCGCTCGGTGCTGGGGCCGGAAGTCTATGATTCCGGCCGCTTCCCGGAGGCGATCAAGCTGTTCGCCGACATGACCCTGGCGGACACCTTCGAGGAGTTCCTGACGCTTCCGGCCTACCGCCTGATCGCGTGATCGCGCGAGGCGCGGGCCAAATCCCGCGCCTCGTACCCTGCGCCCCGCTCCCGGCGCCTCGCGTCCTGACGGCGCCCCTTCACCCCCGTCCGCCGGGCCGGGCCGGCGGCACGCTCTGGGCCTCGCGGGTGCGCACGAAGGTCCAGATGACGCGCGGCGTGCGTGCCACCTCGCCGGCCAGCACCAGCTGGGCCGTGCGCCGGGGCCCGCCCGCCGCCGCCAGATACACGCTCTCCTCCACCCCGAGCGGCACATGCGGCGCGGCGAACGCCCAGGCCTCGCCGTTGGGCAGGCTCAAAAGCGCCGTGTGCGGATCGTCGAGGCGCTCCACGCTGACCGACGGATGCAGGTGGAAGCGGATGGCGAAGGCCTCGGACGGCAGCGCCTCACCCTCCTCGGCAGGCTTGAACACGTCCTCGCCGTCGAGCCGGTTGCCCTCCGCCGCGAGGCGCCAGGAGCGCTGGTGGATGACGCCGAACCCCTGGGCATAGCCGTCGTGGCTGGTGCGCAGCAGGATGGCGTTGTTGCGGGTGCCGCGCTGCACCTCCACATGCTTCGGCCCGGCCATGATGGGCGCGCCGAAGATGCGCGTCATCTTCGCGCCGTTGAGGAAGCGGCAGGACGAGGTATCGGCGATCACCGCGGTGGAATGGGCGGCGGTGGAACGGGCCACCTGCCGCCACATCTCGCGATGCACCTCCGGCACGCCGCAATTGACCACGATGCGGTGGCGCGCCGAGGAGAACTCGAAGGCGAGGCAGCTCGCATGCGCCTCCCAGCTCGCCCGCACCGGCGGCGGCGGGCCGGTGTCGGCGATCACCATGAGGGCGCGGGCATCGAGCCGCTGGTAGCCGGAATAGGGCGCGTTCGCCACCGGCGCGCCGCGCGCGTCGTCGAAGGCGAGGATGGTGGCGAGCTGGTCCGCCGCCGTGTGCCCCATGCCGTGGAAATGCGCGAAGGCGCCATCGCCGTGCCGGAAGAAGCGCAGCATGGGCATCATCCGGTCCACCGCGTTCATCAGCGCCGGCGGCGCCGGCTGGTTGCGCGCGGTGAAGGCCTGGCGGAGCGGCAAAAGATCGAGCAGCAGCTCGATGAGCATGCCGGGATTGCGGGTGAGCGGGCCGCCGTCCGGCAGGATCTGCCGGTCGAGCTCCTCGGACAGGCGCTTCTGCGCCGCCTTCAGGAGCCGCCCCTGGTCGGACATGCACAGGCCGGCGAAGACGAGGGCGGTGACCGCCAGCATGCGCGGATGCCCGTCCGGCGCGTCGTTCGCCACCCGGCGCAGCTGGCGCACCTGGCGGGCCAGCGAGCGCATGAAGCGGCGGTAGAAATCGTGCTCGGCGTCCTGCAGCAGGAAGGTGGCCTGGGTGAGCCAGGAAATGATGCGCCGCGCCGCCACGTCCGGGCGCGCCGCCACCGCCTTGGCCTTGCCGGGGTCGCGCATGAAGTCGCCCACCAGGGCGCGGGCATTGGCGCGGGCGATGGTGGTGCCGGCGGACTTCAGGTGACGCAGCCAGCCGAAGCCGTGCAGGGCCTCCGCCCATTCGACCGAGGGCGGCACCAGCTCGAACGGGGTGCGCCCGTCCAGCATCATCACCTTGCCGGCGAAGGCGAAGCGGCCGGAATAGATCTCCGCGGCCAGGGTCGCGTCGCCGGTGCGCAGGTCCTGGGGGGCGATGAGCAGGCGCTCGGGCACCGGCACCGGCACATAGCCGAGGGCCATGGCGCGGCCGCCGAGGCGCGCGAGCACGGTGCCCGACCACAGCTCCGCGAGCAGGGTCGCAAGGCGCGTGCGCTCGGCAAGGCTGCCTCGGCTCACGGATCTCCCCGGTTTGCGCGCGAGCCCCTTCGCCATGGCCGCGAGGGGCCCCGCCGATCCATTCCAGATGCGCATGCCTGTGTCTTCACCGCCCCGTTGGCCTCCGGCGGATGGCCTGCGCCGCGCCGGGTCAGGCGATGCGGCGCAGGCGGGCGGCGAAGAAGCCGTCGAGACCCGACCGCTCCGCCTCCCCCCGCATCCAGTGACTGGGTAGAGTGCGCACATCCCCTTGAGGAGTTATGAACGGATCGAGGCCTTCCACCTCCCCCGGCGCCAGCGGCGCGCGGACGATGTCGCTGCGGGCGGCCAGGAGCCGTTCCACCTGCGCCTCCCCCTCCTCCGGCTCCAGCGAGCAGGTGGAATAGACGAGGGTGCCGCCCGGCTTCACCAGCCCGGCCGCATGGTCGAGCAGGCGCGCCTGGACGGCGGCGAGGCTGACGAGGTCGATCGGCCGCTTGGCGACGGCGATGTCCGGATGCCGGCGCAGGGTGCCGGTGGCCGAGCACGGGGCGTCCAGCAGCACGGCGTCGAACGGACCGCCGGAAAACGCGGCGGCATCGGCCTCCACCACCTGGGCGGACAGGCCGAGCCGGTCCAGATTCTCCCTCAGCCGGGCGAGGCGGTGGGCGGAACGGTCCACCGCGGTCACCCGCGCCCCGGCCACCGCCAGCTGGGCCGTCTTGCCGCCCGGGGCCGCGCACAGGTCCGCCACGTCCCGGTCCTTCACCGCGCCGAGCAGGCGCGCCGGCAGCGCCGCAGCGGCGTCCTGCACCCACCAGGCGCCCTCGGCGAAGCCGGGCAGCGCCCGCACCGGCCCGGCCTGGAGGATGCGCACCGTGCCGGTGGGCAGCACCTCGCCGGACAGGCGCTCGGCCCAGAGGGCGGGATCCGCCTTCACCGTGATGTCGAGAGGCGGCTCCACCCGGTGCATGGCGGCGATGGCGCGGGCGGTGTCCCGCCCGTAGGCGGCGATCCAGCGCTCGCGCATCCAGTCCGGCGTGTCGGCGAAGTCGGTGTCGAGCCCGCCGGCCTGCGCCTCCTGCTCGCGGATGAGGCGGCGCAGCACGGCGTTGACCAGGCCGGCAAAGCCCGCAGTGGTGCGCTCGGCCCGCGCGACATCGACGCTGAGGCCGACCGCCGCATGGTTGGGAACGTCCATGAACAGGATCTGCGTCGCCCCGGCCAGCAGCACGGATTCCAGGCGCGGCGCCGACTTGGGCAGGCCGCGCTCCATCAGCCGGCCGAGCAGCCCCCGCAAGGTGCCGAGGCGGCGCAGGGCGGTGGCGACGATGCGGTAGCCGAGCGCGCGGTCGCGCGGGTCGAGCCCGGCCGGCGCAACCTCCAGCGCCTCCTCCAGCGCGGCACCGTGGCGCAGCACCGCCTCCAGGCCCTCCACGGCGAGGGCGCGGGCGGCAAAGCCTGGCACCGCGGTAGCCGGGGATGGGGCGGCGCCGGGGCGGCGGGGCGGGCGGGACGATCGGTTCGGCTGTTTCATCGCCCAAGGTAGAGCACGAACGGCGCGCCGCCGCCAACGCCTTTGCCTTGCCTCGCAAGCCCCGATCCCGTAAGACGCATGGGTAACGCCCCGGACCAAAGCCGGGGCTTTCCTTTGTGCGCGCGGGCCTTCACGCCTCGATTTCGGGGACGCCCGCGCCGGTCGAGGAGGCACCTCCGCGTGGCCAATGTGGTCGTGGTCGGCTCCCAGTGGGGCGACGAAGGCAAGGGCAAGATCGTCGATTGGCTCTCCGAGCAGGCGGACGTGGTGGTCCGCTTCCAGGGGGGCCATAATGCCGGCCATACGCTGGTGGTCGGCGGCGTCACCTACAAGCTGTCCCTTTTGCCCTCGGGCGTGGTGCGTCCCGGCAAGCTCTCGGTGATCGGCAACGGCGTGGTCCTCGACCCGCAGGCGCTGGTGGACGAGCTCGCCCGCCTTGCGGCGCAGGGGGTCGAGATCGGTCCCGACCGGCTGCGCATCGCCGAGACCACCCCCCTCATCCTGCCGCTGCACCGCGAGCTGGACGCCCTGCGCGAGAGCGCGACCACGGTCGGCTCCCGCATCGGCACCACCAAGCGCGGCATCGGCCCGGCCTACGAGGACAAGGTGGGGCGCCGCGCCATCCGCCTCGTGGACCTCACCGATCCCTCCACCCTGCCGGCCAAGGTGGATCGGCTGCTGACCCACCACAATCTCATCCGCCGCGGCCTCGGCATGGAAGAGGTGGACGGCGCGGCGCTGGTCGCGGAGCTGCTCGCCATCGCCCCCAAGGTCCTGCCCTTCATGGACCGGGTGTGGGAGCTGCTCGACAAGGCCCGGCGCGAGGGCAAGAAAATCCTGTTCGAGGGGGCGCAGGGCGCGCTGCTCGACATCGACCACGGCACCTATCCCTATGTGACCTCCTCCAACACGGTGGCGGGATCGGCGGCGAGCGGCACCGGCATCGGCCCCGGCGCGCTCGATTACGTGCTCGGCATCACCAAGGCCTACACCACCCGCGTCGGCGAGGGCCCCTTCCCCACCGAGCTCACCGACGATGTCGGCCAGACCCTCGGTAGCAAGGGCCGCGAGTTCGGCGTCGTCACCGGCCGGCCGCGCCGCTGCGGCTGGTTCGACGCCGTGCTGGTGCGCCAGACGGTCCGCACCTGCGGCATCCACGGCATCGCCTTGACCAAGCTCGACGTGCTGGACGGCTTCACCGAGCTGAAGGTCTGCGTCGGCTACATGGTGGACGGCAAGGAGGTGGACTACCTGCCGGCCGAGAGCGGCGCCCAGGCGCGGGCCGTGCCCATCTACGAGACCATGGAAGGCTGGCAGGATTCCACCGCCGGCGCCCGCTCGTGGGCGGACCTTCCCGCCGAGGCGGTGAAATATGTGCGGCGGGTGGAGGAGCTGATCGGCTGCCCGGTGGCGGTTCTGTCCACCAGCCCCGAGCGCGACGACACCATTCTCGTGCATAATCCCTTTCAGGCATAAATGAGCACACCGCTCGAAGGCGACACCTAGGCTCCGATGGCTGACTACTACCCGCTCCTGGTCCGCGCGATATCGAGCCTGCCTCAGAAGACGGCGGAGGGGCGCAAGGCCGTCTACGACCGTGCCCGCACCGCATTGATGCGGCAGCTGCGCGGCGTGGACCCGCCGCTTCCCGAGGGCGAGATCACCCGGGAGCGCATGGGCCTCGAGGAGGCGATCCGGCGCCTCGAGGCCGAGTTCGCGCAGCAGGACAATGCCAGCCCTGCCGTTCCCGAGGCGGACGACGACGAGCCGGAGGACGCGCCGGCCGCTCCGCCCGTGGCCCGGCGCCCGATCGCCGCTCCGCCCGAATCGCCCCTGCCCCCTCCTTCGCCGGCCACCGACCCGGCCCGCGCCGCGCCTGGCCCCTCTGCCGCGCCAGGCCCTGCCACCCCAGGCCCCGCCGCGCCCCAGCGCTCGGGCCGGGGCCTGCCGCTGCGCAACCGCGAGGAGGCCGACGAGGAAGCCGCCTCCGACCGCCGGCCGCCCATGCGGCGCGGCGAGGTGCGCAGCCGCGGCCCCGCCGGCACGGCACGCCGCCCCGCGCACCGCGAAGGCGGCATCTCCTGGCAGAAATTCACCCTGTGGACGCTGGTCGCGCTGGTGGTGGTGGTCGGCATCGCCGTGGCGGTGCTCAATCGCGACGCCCTTCTCGGCGGCGGCGGCGATACCCGCCCGAGCCCGCCGGCCGCGGGGGGCGCCAGCTCCGACCAGCCCAAGATCGCTGATCGTGTCGCCCCGGCGGCGGGTGACAGCGCCCGCCGGGCCCCGTCCGCGCCGCGCCAGAGCGCCGGGGGTACCGGGCGCGCCATGCTGATCGAGGAAAGCTCGGGCAGCACCACGCCCCAGACCTTCGAAGGCACCGTCACCTGGAAGACCGAGACGGTGAACGCCGGCCCGGGCCTGCCGCCCGATATCGCCCTGCGCGGCGACGTCACCATCCCCGAGCGGCAGATGTCCATGAGCTTCGTGCTCCAGCGCAATGCGGAGCAGACGCTGCCGGTGTCCCACACCATCGAATTGAAGTTCTCGCTACCGGAGAATTTCCCGTTCGGCGGCGTCGCCAGCCTCGCCGCCGTGCGCATGCGGCCGAACCCGCAGGCCCAGGGCGCGCCGCTCTCCGGCGTGCCGGTGCGGCTGAACCCGACCACCTACGTGCTCGGCCTGTCCCAGGCGGCCGCGGACCGGCAGCGCAACGTGACGCTGCTGCAGGGCTTCCAGTGGCTCGACGTGCTGTTCGTCTATGCCAACGGCAAGAAAGCGGCGCTGACCTTCGAGAAGGGGCCGGTGGGCGAGCAGGCGTTCAACGACGCCTTTTCCGCATGGGGCGAGCTGGTCCAGCGCCCGGCAGCCGCACCCGCCCAGCAGAACGGCGGCTAGAGCATGCGCCGATCGGCTTGCATCGCCAGCTGATCGGATAACGCGGTCTCTATCTTTAAATTAGAGCGCGGATCGAGATTCAGATCGACCGGCGCCAACGGGGCGGTGTGGATGCCCGGGGCAAGCCCGGGCATGACGGCGGCCGACGAAAAGCGCGGAAGAAGAATGCGGACACTGAAGGTCGATCCGCACTAAGGCCGGCCGCGGGCCCGGAAATCCGTTTCGCCGCTTCCGTTTCGCCGCCCGAGCCCGACGATGCCGAACGCCCGCGCGCCGGCGTTTCGCGTGGTGTCGCCTTGTGGCGACAACGGCTGTGGCGAAAAGACTGCGGCGACCAGTGCTGCATGTGACGGGGACGGGCCCAGTCAACCCGAAGACCGGCAACCCGGCGATCTGCAACCCGGCGCAGGGCCGCGGGCCGGCTCAGTTCGCCAGCTGCCGCTCGGCGATGAAGGCGTGCAGCGCCTCTTCCGTCATGGGCCGGCCGAGATAGAAGCCCTGCACCTCGTCGCAGCAATCCGCCTTGAGATGCTCGAGCTGGCTTTGCGTCTCCACCCCCTCCGCCACCACCTGGAGGCCGAGCGCCCGGCCGAGGCCGAGAATGGCCTGGACGATGGCCAGCGCCCCCTTGCTGTGGTCCAGGTCGCCCACGAAGCGGCGGTCGATCTTGAGCGCGTCGAACGGGAAGGTGCGCAGATAGCCGAGGGAGGAATAGCCGGTCCCGAAGTCGTCCATGGACAGGCGCACGCCGAGATCCTTGAGCCGGGCGAGGATGTCGAGGGCCTTCTCGGTGTTCTCGATGAGCACGCTCTCGGTGATCTCCAGCTCGAGGCGATGCGCCGGCAGGTCGGTGGCCTTGAGGGCGGATGCCACCGTCGCCACCAGCTCCCCGCCGCGGAACTGGACCACGGAGACATTCACCGAGACGTTGAGCGCCGGCAGCCGGGAAATGGTGTCGCACGCCTTGCGCAGCACCCATTCGCCGAGGGGAATGACGAGCCCGCTCTTCTCCGCCAGCGGCACGAAATCATCCGGCACCAGCCGGCCCAGCTGCGGATGGTCCCAGCGGATCAGCGCCTCGACGCCGAGCAGCTCCAGCGTCCGGGCATCGCAGCGCGGCTGGAACAGCAGCACGAACTCGTTGGCGGTGATGGCGCGCCGCAGGTCGCCTTCCAGCGTGCGCCGGCCGGCGAGCGCCTCGTTCATGTCGACGGCGAAGAAGCAGCAGCCGCCCGGCCCCTCGTCCTTCGCCCGCGTCAGGGCGAGGTCGGCGCAGCGGGCCAGCGCCTCGGCGTCATCGGCGTCGAGGGGCGACAGGGCGATGCCGATGTCCGCCTGCGGATAGGCGACGGCGCCCGACGGCAGGGTGACGGGCACGCTCAGCGCCGCCTGAATGCGCCGGCAGAGCCCCTCCACCGCCTTCACCCCGGCAAGGCCGGTGGCGACCAGCATGAACTCGTCTGCCCCCACCCGGGCGACGAGGTCATTGTCGCGCACGCATCGCCGGATGCGCCGCGCCGTCTCGGCCAGGACCAGATCGCCGGCGGTGAGGCCGAAGGTCTCGTTGATATGCCTGAAATTGTCGATGTCGAGGGAGAAGACGGCGAGCGAACGCTGGCCCTCCTGCGGCGAGCTGAGCGCTCCCGCCAGGAACTCCATCATCAACAGGCGGTTCGGCAGGCTGGTCACCGGGTCGTGCAGGGCAAGATATTCCGATTTCCAGGGACCTCCCGCAGCGTCATCGGCGTCGGTCACCATCACACATACCAATCATTCCGCCTGTCGACCTCCCGGCCGACCCGATGGACCGGTCCCGCGCGCCGCAGACGCTTATTGCCTCCCTGCCCCCAGGCGCGGCCCTCGGATCAGACCCCGGAGAGGCCGAAATCCCTGAACACTGTGCGTCCTGCCCGCGCCGGTCGCAATAGGGATATCGCCGCAAGCTCCCGGCATGGTCAAGGTCCCGCCGTCGCCGCCGCGGCGTGCCCGTCGTGCCCTTGGGCCTCCGCCTTGAGATCCAGCACCACCCGCATGACCGCCGGATCGTCGGCCGAGGTGGAGACCTTGAAGCCCAGCTCCTCGTCGAGGCGCAGCATCGGGCCGTTCTCGCGGAGCACGTCGCCGAACACCTGCGACAGGCCCCTCTTGCGGGCATGGTTGAGGATTTCCGTCATCAGGCGGAACCCCAGCCCTTTGCCCTTCATGTCGGAGCGCACCATGATGGCGTATTCGGCGGCCTCGTTGTCCGGATCGGCGATGATGCGCACGACGCCGCAGATGTCCCCGTTCGGCTCCACCGCCACAAAGGCCATCTCCCGGTCGTAATCGATCTGGGAGAGGCGGGCGGCCATGAGGTGGGGAAAGTCCTTCACCGAGCCGAGGAAGCGCATGCGCACGTCCTGCGGGTCGGAGCGGTGGACCACGTCCACGAGGCCCGGCTCGTCCTCGGGGCGGATGGGGCGCAGCAGCACCGTGGAGCCGTCGGTGAGCAGCAGCTCGGCCTCCTGCCCCGACGGGTAGGGCTTGATGGCGAAGCGCCGGGTCCCCTCCACCCGCGCCTCGTGCACCACGATGCGGGCATCGAGGGCGATGACGCCGTTCTCGTCGGCGAGCAGGGGGTTGATGTCCAGCTCGGCGATCTGCGGCAGGTCGGCGAGCAATTCTGCGATCTTCACCAGGGTCCCGGCGATGGCGTCCATGTCCGCCGGCGGATGGTCGCGATAGCCGGCGAGCAGGCGCGAGACGCGGGTGCGCTCGATCATCTCGCGCGCCAGCACGCCGTTGAGCGGCGGCAGGGCGACCGCCCGGTCGCCGATCACCTCCACCGCGGTGCCGCCCTGGCCGAACAGCACCACCGGGCCGAAGGTGGCGTCGTAGGCGATGCCGGCGATGAGCTCCTGGGCATTGGGCCGGCGGACCATGGCCTGGACGGTGAAGCCCTCGATGCGCACCTCGGGGCGCCTCGAGGCCACCGAGGCGATGATGGCGCGGCACGCCTCCTCCACCGCCTCGCGGTCATGCAGGTCGAGCCGCACCCCGCCCACGTCCGATTTGTGGGTGAGGTCGTGGGACAGCACCTTCACCACCACCGGCCCGCCGATCTCGACGGCGAGGCGGCCGGCCTCCTCCGGTGTGGCCGCGACGCGGGTGTCCACCACCGGGATGTCATAGGCCGCGAGCACCGCCTTGGCCTCGACCTCGCTGAGCGCGCTGCGCCCCGCCGCCAGGACCCGCTCCACCACCGTGCGGGCCTTGTCCCGGTCCCGCTCGTCGAAGATGCGGGCCGGCGGCGTCTGCATCAGCAGGGTCTGGTTGCGCTGGTAGGAGACGAGGTGGCCGAAGGCCCGCACCGCCTCCTCGGGCGTCTCGTAGGTGGGGATGCGCCGGGCGGCGAAGCGCCGGCGCACCGGCGCCGCCGCCGCCTCGCCCAGCCAGCAGGTGAGGACCGGCGCGCGGGGGCGCGTGGCGAGCAGGGAAATCACCGCCTCGGCCGCCTGCGCGCCGTCGGTGACCGCCGTGGGGCAGTTGAGCACCAGCACGGCGTCGGAGCCCTTGTCGGCCAGCAGGGCCGAGAGCACCTCGGTGTAGCGGGCCCCGTTGGCGTCGCCGAGGATGTCCACCGGGTTGGCCCGGGACCAGGAGGCCGGAAGCACCTTGTCCAGGGCGGCGACCGTCTCCGGCAGCACGGCGCCCAGCCGGCCGGCGACCCCTTCCATGGCGTCCGCCGCCACCACGCCCGCCCCGCCGCCGTTGGAGATGACGCAGAGCCGGTCCCCGGTGAGGCGGATGCCGGCCGAGAGCGTGGTGACCGCCTCGAACAGCTCGCGCAGCTCGTGCACGCGCAGCATGCCGGCGCGGCGGAAGGCGGCGTCGTAGACCATGTCGCTGCCGGCGAGGGCGCCCGTATGGGACAGGGCCGCCTTGGCCCCGGCGGCGCTGCGGCCGGCCTTGATCACGATGACCGGCTTGGAGCGCGCCGCGATGCGCCCCGCCGACATGAACTTGCGCGCATCCGTCACGCTCTCCACGTAGAGCAGGATGGCGCGGGTGGTGTTGTCGAGGGCGAGATAGTCCAGGAGGTCGCCGAAATCCACGTCCGCCTTGTCGCCCAGCGAGACCACGTGGGAGAAGCCGAAGCCGCGCGCATGGGCCCAGTCCAGCACCGCCGCGCTCATGGCGTCCGACTGGCTGACGAAGGCCACGTCGCCCTTGGCGGGCATCAGGTGGGCGAGGCTCGCATTGATGTGCGTGCGCGTCGAGATGAAGCCCAGCCCGTTCGGCCCGATGATGCGCAGCAGGAAGGGGCGCGCCGCGTCCAGCATCGCCTGGCGCGCCGCGGCGCCCTCGACCCGCTCGCCCGCGCCGTAGCCGGCGGGCAGGACGACCGCGGCGCGGCACCCCTTCTCGCCGAGATGGGCGATGATGCCGGGCACCGCGTCCGGCGCGGCCGCCACCACGGCGAGGTCGACGGCGATGGGCAGGTCGGCCACCGAGGCATAATTGAGCGAGGAGCGGATGGCCCGCTCCCGGGGATTGACGGTGAGGATCGGCCCCTCGTACCCGGCTTCGAACAGGTTGCGCGCCACCAGGGCGCCCACCGTTCCGGTCCGGTTGCTCGCGCCGACGAGGGCGATGGCGCGGGGGTGGAACAAGGCGTCGAGATTGCGCGTGGTCATGAGCGGCCTCGAAGCTGCAGCGTCCGGGCCCTCGACGATCGGGGCCGGAGCAGGTTACGCACGCGGGTGACGCGAGGAAAGGGGCAGGCCGGGGATTCCCGCGCGCCGTCCCGCCGTGCCGGGCATCCCGTCGGCGCGCCGGCGGGGCGGAGCGGTCAGGGGTGGACGCGGGGCGTCAGCACAGGTGGGAGCGGGTGAAGCTCTCGCGCACCGCCTCGCTCAGCTGGTTGCCGAGCAGCGGTTTCTCGATGATGGAGACGCCCTGGGCGCTGGCCCGGCGGCGCACGTGCTGGGCCGGATTGCTGGTGATGAGGAAGGCCGGCAGGTGAACGTCGCGCCGGTCGAGCTCGCGCAGGAGATCGAGGCCGTTCAGGCCCGGCAGATTGTAATCCACGATCATGCATCCCCCGCACGACAGATCGGCCGCGAGGACGTCCTCCGAGCGCGCATAGGTGCACACGCTGAAGCCGTCGATCTCCAGTGCGAACTTGAGCGAGCTGCAGACGGCCGGGTCGTCGTCGACAACGTAGACGACCCACCCCGGCGCCTCATTGGATGCGATCATTCCCGATTTCTCCCACGACCCACTCGTGGGCTCACGCGGCCGGCGGCAGCAAGCTACTTTAGGAGGGGGTGCGATGCCTTGCGTTAGATCAAGCGGCACGGGGAGGCGGATCGGGGCCCATCCTCGCGGCTGAGGTTCTGCCGGCCGACGACCCACCAGCTGAAGTCTTGCCGGCTGAAGTCTTGCCGGCTGAAGTCTTCGCATTTCATCGGGCCATCCACCCGGCCGCCGGCGCCATGCTCAAGGGGTGAGACATCATCAGCCTGGCCGCGGAGTGCCCCCCGGACCAGCCGGGGGATGACGGCGGGCCAGAAAAACGGGATCGGCCAAATCCGCGGCTCCGGACGCGCCGGACCGCCCCCAGTGCCCCCCCCTCACGCCGCCTTGGGCGAGATGCCGCAAAGGAGCGCCATGCGCACCAGCTCGGACAGGCTCTGCGCCTTCATCTTGGTCATCACGTTGGCGCGGTAGACCTCCACCGTGCGCGGGCTGATGCCGAGCTCGTAGGCGATGGTCTTGTTGGCCTGGCCGGCCACGAGGCACTCCAGCACCTGCCGTTCGCGATGGGAAAGCGCGGCGATGCGGTCCGCCACCTGCTCGCGGATGGCGTCATGCTGGCTCGTCTTCTCCCGCCGGGCGAGGGCGGATTTCACGGTGTCGAGGATGGCCACGTCGTCGAACGGCTTCTCGAGGAAATCGGCGGCCCCGAGCTTCATCGCTTCCACCGCGAGCGGCACGTCGCCGTGGCCGGTCACCACGATCACCGGCACCGTCGAGCCCTTCTCCTTCAGGTGCTGCAGCAGGTCGATGCCGGTCATCTCCGGCATGCGCACGTCGGTGATGATGCAACAGATGCTCGGGTCGGCGCCCGGCAGGCCCGCCTCGACGAAATGCCGCGCGGAGGGGTGCTCCAGCACCGTGTGGCCGGCGGTAGACAGAAGGAAGGCCAGCGACTGCCGCACCGCCTCGTCGTCGTCGATGACGTGGATCACCGCCCCTTCGAAACCGTCGGCCTCAGTCATGGAGCGCGGCCTCCTCGCCCACCGCGCGCAGGGTGAAGCGGAACACCGCCCCGCCCTCGGGGCCCGGCTCCGCCCAGATGCGCCCGCCATGGGCCTCGATGATGGTGCGGGAGATGGACAATCCCACCCCCATGCCCTGGCTCTTGGTGGTGACGAAGGGCGTGAACAGCTGCGGGGCGACCTCGGCGGAAATGCCGTGTCCCGTGTCCGAAACGCTGATCATCACCATGTCGTCCTCCGCAGCCTCCGTCTGCACCAGAAGCTGGCGCCGCGGCGCCTCCATCATTGCCTCCAGGGCGTTGCGCATCAAGTTCAGCAATACCTGCTGCACCTGCACCTTGTCGGCAAGCACGAGGTCGCACCTGGCATCGTAGTGAAAACGTACCTGGATACCATACTCCTTGGCCCCCACCAGGGCCAGGGCACTGGCTTCCTCTACCAGCTTGGAGAGGCTCTCCACCCGGCGCTCGCTCTCCCCGCGGGAGACGAAGTCGCGCAGGCGGCGAATGATCTGCCCGGCGCGGAGCGCCTGCTCGCCGGCCTTCTCCAGGGCGCCCTGGAGCATCTCCATCTTCAGCGGGCCACCGGCGTCCAGCAATCGCCGCGAGCCCTTGATGTAGTTGGCGATGGCCGACAGCGGCTGGTTCAGCTCGTGGGCCAGGGTCGAGGCCATCTCGCCCATGGCGGTGAGGCGCGAGATGTGGACCAGCTCCGCCTGCAGCTCCTGCAGGCGCGCCTCGGTCTCCTGCCGCTCGGTCAGGTCACGGATGAAGCCGGTGAAGAAGCGCTGGGAGGTGGAGCGCATCTCGCCCACGGCGAGCTCCATGGGAAAGGTGGAGCCATCCTTGCGCTCGCCCACCACCACCCGGCCGATGCCGATGATGCGCCGCTCTCCGGTGGCAAGATACCGTGAAATATAGCCGTCATGGTTCTGGTGATGGGGCGCGGGCATCAGGATGGCGACGTTCTGGCCCATCGCCTCGGCCGCCGTGTAGCCGAACAGGCGCTCCGCCGCGCTGGAGAAGGAGCGCATGATCCCGCGCTCGTCGATCACCACCATGGCGTCCGGCACCGTATCGAGAATCGACGAAAGGTGCGCCTCGCGGGCGAGGAGGTCGCGGTTGCGGGCGGCGGCGTCGAGCCGGGTGCGGCGTAGCCGCTCGCCGAGCACGGCGACGCCCAGCCCCACCGCCACGAACAGGGCCAGCGCCCCGAGGTCCGGCACCACAAGCGCGCCGGCGAGCAAAGCGGAGCCCGCGGCCAGCACCAGGGCCGCCGCCACCGCGCCGGCGCCGGCCGCGAGGCCGCGCCCACTGACCGCGACGACGGCGCACAGAAGCAGCAGCAGCCCTTCCGCCCGCAGGGGCGAGATCCCCGCCAGCCGGCACAGGCCGAGGGCGACGACCGCCGCCGCGACGCCCCGTCCCACGTCGAGGAGGACGGCCCGCGAGGGCCGCCGCGCGTGCGCCGCGTGCTGGGCCGCAAGCTTGGCACCTGTCGTGTTCGTTTCGCTCACCACGCTGCTGCCCGACGGCGCCCCGCCGGCCTCCGTGATTCTACCTAAGGGGACCGACTTAAGGATTCGATCCGAATTTTGCTCGCGCCTTCCGCCGGTTATCCCTTTCCTCACACAGATGGAAGGGTCAACCGATGCCGAGCCCCGCCGCAGCGACCGCCCAGAAAGCCTTTGCCCAGCCCATGTCCCACGGACGGTGGAACGACGAGGCAGACACAAGGTCCCCCGTGGACGTGGTCGCCCGCCACGGCGTCGTGACCTCCTATGCCCGCAACGCCGAGATCTTCGGCGAGGATCAGGCGGCGGAACATATCTATGTGGTTCTGTCCGGCGCGGTGCGCATCTGCAAGCTTCTCGGCGACGGACGGCGGCAGATCGAGACATTCTGCCTCGCCGGCGACGTGTTCGGATGGGAGACGGCGCCCCGGCACCGCTTCTCGGCCGAGGCAGTGAGCGAGTGCAAGGTGGTCCGCGTCAAGCGCTCCATCCTGTTCGCCCGCGCCTCCGACGATGCCGAGCTTGCCCATGCCCTCTGGGCGCTCACCGCCGCCGAGCTGAGCCGGACCCAGAATCACCTCCTCGTGCTCGGCCGCAAGACGGCTCAGGAGCGCGTCGCCACCTTCCTCCTCGACATGGCACAGCGCGCCAACGCCAGCAAGGATGCGGCGGTCAACGGGGTGGAGGTGACCCTGCCCATGTCCCGGCAGGATATCGCCGATTTCCTCGGCCTCACCATCGAGACGGTATCGCGCACCCTCACCCATCTCGAGGAGACGCTGGCCATCGCCCTGCCCTCCTCGCGCCGCGTGGTGCTGCGGGACAGCGGCGCGCTGCGGCGCATGAATTCCTGAGATCCTGAATTTTCCCCCGGCGCGCAGCGGTCTTCCCGCAGCGTCGACCTCAGGCACGCCCGGCTCCAACCGCCACGGCGTGCCTTTTCTTTTGGCGCCGTCGCCCGGCTCAGACCGCCGCGGCGTGCCTTTTCTTTTCCGGCTCCGCCGCCCGGCTGGCGGCCAGGTGCGCGTCGAACACCGCGCACACCACGCGGGTGAAGGCGCGCGCTCCGTCCGGCACCTCCACCACCGCGCCCCGCCGCACCGCGAGGCCGTCGGCGATCAGGCCGTCGAGGCGGGAGATCTCGGGGGCGAACGTGCCGCGGGGAAAGCCGAACTGCGCGCACGCCGCGTCGAGATCCACCCTGAGGTCGCACATGAGGCGCTCGATGACATGCCGGCGCAGCCGGTCCTCCGCCGTCAGGGCGATGCCGCGGGCGACCGGCAGCGTGCCGGCTGCCACCGCCTTGTGCCAGGCCGGCGTGGCGGCGGCGTTCTGCACGTAGCCCTGCGGCAGGGCACCGATGGCCGAGGCGCCGAAGCCGAGGAGCACCGGCGCGTCGTCGGTGGTGTAGCCCTGGAAGTTGCGCTTCAGCGTGCCGTCCAGCGCGCGGCGCGCCATGGGATCGGACGCCTTGGCGAAATGGTCGAGCCCCACCGGCACGTAGCCGCGCGCGGCGAGCAGGGCGCTCACCGCCTCGGCCTGCGCCAGGCGCTCGGCCGGCCCGGGAAGGGCGGCTTCCGGGATCAGCGCCTGATGCTTCTTCATCCACGGCACGTGAGCGTAGCCGAACACCGCGATGCGGTCCGGGTCGAGCCCCAGCGCCTCCTCCACCGTGCGAATCACCCCCGCCGTCCGCTGGTGCGGCAGGCCGTACATGAGGTCGAGGTTGAGCGCGGCGATGCCGGCGGCGCGCAGGGCATCCGCCACCTCCCGCGTCTGCGCGCAGGACTGGCGGCGGCCGATGGCCTCCTGCACCGCGGTGTCGAAATCCTGCACCCCGAGGCTGGCCCGGTTGAAGCCCTCGCGCGCCAGCACCGCCACCTTGCCCGCGTCCATGACGCGCGGGTCGATCTCGATGGCGATCTCCGCGCCGGGGGCGAAGTTGAAGGCGGCGCGCAGGGCGCCCATGACGGCGGCGAAATCCTCGTCCGCCAGCATGGTGGGCGTGCCCCCGCCGAAATGCAGGTGGTCGAGGGCCAGCCGGCCCGGCAGGTGGCCCGCGACGCGGCCGATTTCCTCCACCAGCCGGTCGGCATAGGCCTGCACCGGCGTGCGGCTGCGCGCCACGGCGGTCTGGCAGCCGCAATAAAGGCACAGCTCGGCGCAGAAGGGCACGTGCACGTAGGCCGACACCCGCGCCGACTGCGGAACCGCCGCAAGCCAGGCGGCATAGGCCGCAGGTCCGGTCTCGGCGGAAAAGTGCGGGGCGGTGGGGTAGCTGGTGTAGCGCGGCACCGGCTGCCCGTAGCGGGAGAGGAGGGTCTGGGTTTCGGGGCTGATCATGGCACCGGACCATGCGATCCGCCCCCCGTCCGCGCCTTGATGTGGCGCAAGACACCCCCGCGGGGCGTTGCCGTCCCGCGGGGTGAGGTGCGCCCTCAGTAGGACATGAACGCCCCGGCGAAGATGCCTTCGGCGCGCTCGTCGCCGGCGAGCTTGAAGCGGTATTGGAGCGTCAGGTCCACATAGGACCGCGGCGCGGCGTACTCGTCCTCGTTGAACCAGTAGCGGGCGGTGAGGCCGGGGCCGGCGCCGAGGGCGAACGGGGTGGCATAGCCCGTGTCGTAGCCGCCGCCGATGGCGAGGTAGGGCCACAGCACCAGCCGGTCGGAGATGGCGTCGAGGCGGAAGGCGTGGCCGTAGCGGGCCTCGAAGGTCGCCACCGTCTGCGGCTCCATGACGAAGTAGTTGTAGTCGGCGTAGATCTGCCAGGCGCGCCAGTTGTCCACGTCGACCCGCAGGTCCGTGCCCTCGGCCTTGGAATAGGCGGCGCGCAGCAGCATGTCGTCGCGGGAATACTGACCCACCGGGAAGAGATAGGAGATCTCGAACACGAGGTTCTCGGTCTTCAGCGGCTTCCACCGCGCGCCCACGCTGCCCTGGATGGTGTCGAAGCCGGTGGGCCCGCCCGCATCGGAGTAGAGCGTGCCGAAGCCGCGCACGAACAGCTCGAAGATGGCGCCGTCGCGATAGCCGATGCCCGGCGGGCGCCAGTAGATTTCGCCGCCGGCGCCGATGGTGTGGTTGGCCCCGGGCGAGGGCGGCGCCAGGAAGGAGCCGGGGGCGACGCCCACCGCGCCGTAGCTGACCGAGGCATAGGCGCCCCAGGTGCGGGTCAGCTCCGCCACTTCCCGCCGCAGCCCGAAGAGATACTGCGGGTCCAGCGCCAGCTTGCCTTCGCGGTTTTCGTCGATGGCGGCCTTGAAGTAGTCGACCGCCTCGGCGTTGTGATAGGTGCGGCGGGCGTTGTAGGCGGCGTTGACCAGGTTGGTGCCGCGCAGCTGCGAGCGGCTATTGGCCTCCGAGAAGTATTCGTAGGCCATTTCATCTTCGCCCGCGGTGCTGGCGAGGACGGCGAGGTCGACCAGCTTCAGCCCGCGCAGCGCGCCGCTGTTGTAGGCGGAGAGGAAGAGCTGGCGCGCCTCCTCCTTGCGGCCGAGCTGGGACAGCACGCCGACGCGCGCCGTGAGCATGGAGAGGCGCTCCTGCCCGTTGCGGGCGCCCGCCGCCGCGCGGGTGAAGGCGCCGAGCGCGGCCTCCTTGTCGTCGAGGGCGAGATAGGCGTAGCCGAGGCGCGCCTGGACCTCGTAGCTGCCCTCGTTGGCATAGGGCTCCAGCGCCGAGAGCGCGAGCTCGGGCTGCTTGGCGTTGAGCGCCGCGTCGGCGAGGGAGAGGCGCACGATGCGCACCTGGTCGCCGGGCAGCCGCCCGGAGGCGAGCGCGGCGCGGAAGTCGTGGATCGCCCCGGTGAAGTCGCGGGCCCGCATGCGCAGGTTGGCGCGCTGCACCAGAAGGGTGGCATCGCGCGGATTGCCGGCGAGCAGCCGGTTGGCCACGGCCTCGGCCTCCGCGTAGCGCCCGGCGGTGGTCAGGGCATTCAGCAGCAGCACCTGGTAGTTGGTGTTGCCGGGCTCGGCATCGATGGCCCGGCGCGCCTCGCGGATCGCGGTGGCATAGTCGCGCTGGGCGAAGGCGGCATAGGCGGCGCTCGCCGCGGCGTAGCCGGGGGCCGCGGGATTGAGCCCCGCCGCGCCGGCGACCTGCATGGTCTGGCCGGAGAAGACCGAGCAGATCACGCCGTAGCCGGTGGGCTGGCAGAGCACCACCGGCGCCATCAGGGCCGGACGCTTGCCGCCCGGCGCGCGCACCAGCGCCTCCGCCAGCTTGCGCACCGCGCCGACTTCCTTGTTGCGCTCGCCGTCGAGGGGCTCCAGCAGCTTGAGGGCATCCTCGGCCTGCCCGGCGGCCAGCGCCGCATTGGCGGCGATCAGGCGGTAGTTGAGATCCTCGAGGTCGGTGAGCACGTTCGAGCCGAGGGCGCGGTCGAACTCCTTCACCGCGTCCTCGCGCTGGCCGAGCTTCTGCAGCAGCCAGCCGCGCAGGACGTGGGGGATCGGCTCCTTGTCGTTGTCGGCGACGGCGGCGGTGGCGGCCGCCTCGGCATCCTGGAACTGGCCGGCGGCCAACAGCGCGTTGATGAGGACGATGCGGTAGATGAGCGCGTCGGGCGCCCGCTCCACCGCCTGCCGGGCCGGGCCGACGGCGGCCTGGGCCTTGCCGCGCCCGATCTCCTTGATGGCCTGCACCGCCAGCGGCTCTGCGAGGCGCTTCTCGTTGGCGGCCCGCAGGGCCAGGAGCGTGGGATCTCCGTCGCCCTGGGCCACCGCGTCGCGCACGGCGGCATCGAGCTCCTTGTACTTCTTGGCCCGCTCCAGCACGTCCACCAGCAGGCGGCGCCAGGCGGGATTGGCCGGATTTTCCTTGAGCGCCTCGCGGATGCGGGTCTCGGCCAGGGCGTCGTTGCCCTCGCGATAGGCGTTGAAGGCCTCCAGCGCGGCGTCGTAGCCGGGCGTGTCGGTCGCCCCGCCGCCGGGCGGAGTGGTGGCGGGCACCAGGCTGCACGACGGACCGTAGGGGGTGTCGACGCACTTCTGGTAGGGCACCGGCAAGCTCTGGAAGGCCTTGTCCGGCACGCTCTTGGGATTGCGCTCCTGGGTGCGGGCGACGCGCACGCGGGCGGCCACGGCGGTGTCGCTCTGGTCGAGGGGCTCGAGCAGCTTGATGGCCCGCGCCGGGTGCCCGGCGGCGATGGCGGCATCCGCCATCACGATCCGCACGTCCCGCGCGGTGGGGCCGACCAGCACCTCGTCGGTGAGGGCGGTGTCGAAGTCCTGCTCGGCCTCGGGAATGCGGCCAAGCCGCTCGCGCAGGTAGCCCCGCAGCGTGCGCGGAAGGAAGGAGCGCGGATCCGCGTCCACCGCCTGGCCGGCCGCCTGCTCGGCGGCCGCGATCTGGCCGTCGGCGATGAGGGCGTAGACCAGCAGCATGCGGTAGCTGAGATCGTCGGGGACGAGGGCGATGGCCCGCCGCGCGGCGTCGATGGCCGCCTTGGGGTTCTGCGCCTCCAGCGCCTTGTTGGCGGCGAGGGAAGGCTCCTGCGCCAGGATCTTGCTCTGCGCCCGCAGGCGGGCGGTCAGGGTCTGGTCCTTGATGCCGGCCGCCACCGCCTCATTCGCGACGGCGACCGCCTCGCCGGTCCTGCCCTGGGCCTCCAGGGCATCCATCAGCAGCAGCCAAAGGCGGGGCACGTCCGGCCGCAGCTTCAGCGCCTCGCGCGCATAGGTCACGGTGTCGGCGTATTTCTTGTCGCGCTGCGCCGCGTAGGCGCGGTCCGCCGCGGTCCAGGCCGCGCCGGTGAGCTCCGGCGGATCGGCGCGGGCGGCATCCAGCGCGGGCAGCGTCAGCGCGGTGGCCGACGCAGCCAGCATGAACCCCAAGGCGATACGCCTCAGGAGCCTCGTCCGGTCCCGGTGGGATGCGGGAGTATCAGGGGTGCTGAAGTGAATCGCGGTGGTCATGGAGCCACCGTCGCAGGGAATACTTAAACCACAGTTAACCTTAACACACGTGGTAAACAATAAATGGTCGTAAAGGATTTATTTACTTTAACGTCGACGCGGGGGGCGGCCGAAAATGCCGGCGGGCCGCCCTCCGGCTGGAGATGCGGCCCGCCATGGAAAGCAGAGGGAGGCGCGGCTTCGGCTATCGGCGAACGGCGGCGAGCATCCGGTCGCGCCAGGCCTGCGGGCTCATGATGGAGGGCGCGTCCCACTGGTCCGTGCTCTGCGGGCCGCTGTGGAACGGGCCCTCGTTGAACTGCCACACGATGACCTGCGGCGGCGCCTTGGCGAAATCCGGCGAGCCGACATACTGGAGGAAGGTGGCCCAGGGCCCCACATTGCCCGGATTCCAGGTGAGCGAGACCGGCCGGTCGAGGGCGTTGGACAGCTTCTGCGGGAAGCCGAGATAGGGCTGCACGAAGCTGTTGCCCACGATGTGCACCGGCGCCGCCCCGGAATCCAGGAGCGAAGACTTGGCCGCCGGCGGCGTGCGCACCGTATAGAGGTCCGGGCCGATCTGCTTCTGCTGGTCGGGGGTGAGAAAACGCTCGGCGAGATCGCCGAGATGGCGCTGGGTGACCCACTCGCCGAGCTTGTCGCCGCCGGCGCCGCCGGCGAGCTTCGGGATCCTCGCCTTGATGGCCTGCGCCACGGCTTCGGCTGCGGCCTCCGAGGCCCAGGCGGTCCAGTGGTAGTCGGCGCGATAGAAGCTGGTCTGGCGGCCGGTCTGCACCGATTTCAGCGCCGGGCGCAGGTCCACCGTGTCGATGCCGGCTTTCTTCAGCTCGCCCAGGATGAAGTCGTACTGCCCGGAGACATCGGCCGAGACGGCCGTGCCGTCCGGCAGCCGCTCCTTGTAGAAATTGGCCTTCAGCGGCACCACCGCGGTCACCAGCGCGATGCCCCGCGCCGCGAGCGCCGTCTTCGTCTCCTGCAGCAGGCCCACATTGGCGGTGATGCCCGCCCGGTCGAGGACGGAGAGGCTCTCCCAGCCGGGGAACAGCCAGCCGTCCTTGCCGATGATGATGGTGGCGTTCTGCGCCAGCGCGGGCGCCGGTGCCCCGGCCAGGACGAGGGATCCGGCCAGGGAACCCGCTATGGCCAGCGCGCTGCCGGCGAGCAGCCGGCGTCGGGTGAAGGCAGGCCGGGTGAAGGCAGGCTCGGTCATGTCGCATCTCCCAGAAAGCGGCGCTCGGCCTCCGACAGCGGGCGGGTCAGGGCCCGCATGGGAAACTCCCACACCACGAGGCGCGTTTGCGCGAGAATCTCAGGCTGGTCCATCAGAATTTCGAGAAGCTGCCCGGCAAAGCCGCTGCCGTCGCGGCTCCTCTGCGCCACCTCGGTGCCGGTGCCGGCCTGAAGGAATTCGAGGAAGCCGGAATTGCGCGAGAAGGACGAGCCGGCCAGCACCACTTGCGGTGCCGGTACGTCGTCCAGCAGCCCGCCGGTGCGGGCGATGGCCAGGCTCACCTCCGGCTCCACGTCCGGCTGCGGCCCGGACCAGGGCCAGGAGCGATCGAGGCCGGCAAGGCGCATGAGGTCGCCCACCCGCGGCTTCGGCGCGGTCTCGTCGAGCTTCATCGCCTGCGCCCCGGGGCCGAGGCGCCGCTTCACCGCATCGGCAACGCGCGCGGCGGCGAATTTCGCGCCCGGCACGTTCCAGTGGGTGTCGGTGCGCAGGAAGCCGTTGGCCGCCGGCCAGCCGGGGGCGATCTCCACCTGGTCGAGGCCGAGGGCCCGGCTCTGCGCCCACCAGGCGCCGAACCGCCCGCGCGCCTGGGCGGCGACCGGGACGCCGCACAATTGCTCCGCCGCGAGCATCGCCTTGTCGGGCACCGGCAGCACCACGAGGGCCACATTCTTCGCCGCCAGCGCGTCGCGGATCTTGGCGGCGAGCTTGAGGCGGGCGGCGAAATGGGCATCGCCCCCCGGGGTCTCGACCAGTTCCTCGGCGTAGAACAGCCAGCCCGGACATCCCGCCCGCACCAGCGCGCCGGCATCGCCGAGCACACGATAGGACAGGCCGGACAACAGGCCTTCGAGGACGCTCATCTTCGGCAGCGCTGCGATCACCTGCTTGTCGAGCGCGGCGGTGAAGCGCCCCTTCAGCAGATCGGTGCCGGAGAAGGCGGACGCCAGCTGCTCGCGGGTGTCGCGGCCGGCGAGGTGCGCCGCCACGAAGCCGAGCCCGGCCAGCATCAGCGCCAGGAAGGCGAGGGTGGCGAGGATGCGGGCCAGGGTCGCCATCGCCGCCTCAGAACTGGAAGTAGAGGAAGGGCACGACGATGCGCCCCTGCAGGACGAGAACCGCGAACAGGAACAGCGGCAGCGCCGTCCACGCCCTCAGGGCATGACCGGGATTGGGCGCGGCGGGGTCGATGCGCAGAAGCTTGGGCAGATAGATGAAGCCGATGCCGAGCACCAGGGTGGCGATCTCCAGCGGCCGCACCGCCGCCCCCATGGCCGGGGAAAGGGCGATGCCGTTGGCGCCGGCAAGGCCGGAGAAGATCACCCCCGCCTCGGCCCAGCTCTGCGCCCGGAACAGCGCCCAGCCCACCATGACGAAGGCCAAGGTGAGCACATGGCCCAGGACCGCCCCGGTGCCGGGAAGCCCGAACGTCTTCCACACCCGCCCCACCATCAGGCCGAAGCCGTGCCACAGGCCCCAGATGAGGAAGGTCCAGCTCGCCCCGTGCCACAGGCCGCCGAGGCCCATGGTGACGAGCAGGTTCATGGACACCCGCCCGGTGGAGCCGCGATTGCCGCCGAGGGGAATGTAGAGATAGTCCCGCAGCCACGAGGACAGGGAGATGTGCCAGCGCCGCCAGAAGTCGGAGAGCGAGGTCGCAAGATAGGGATTGTCGAAATTCTCCGGGAATTTCAGCCCCACCATCAGCCCGAGCCCGATGGCCATGGCGCTGTAGCCGGAGAAGTCGAAATAGAGCTGGAGCGTGTAGCCGGCCACCGCCAGCAGCACGTCCGCCGTGGTCGGCGCGGCGAGGGCGTAGCCGGCATCCACCAGGGGCGCGAGGGTGTCGGCGATGAGCACCTTCTGGGCGAAGCCGAGCATGAAGCGCTCGACGCCGAACATGAACTCGGCGCGGTGGAAGGTGCGCTCTTTCAACCGCTGCGCCACCCACTCGTAGCGCACCACGGGGCCGGCCACGAGGTGGCCGAACATGGACTGGTAGGTGGCGTAGTTCACGAAGGAGGGCTCGGCCCGGACCGTGCCGCGGAAGACATCGGTGGAATAGGAGATGGCGCCGAACACGAAGAAGCTGAGGCCGATGGGCAGCAGCACGTCCTGCCATCCCCAGACGGATGCGCCGAGCGCCCCTGCCGAATGCACGAACATGTTGGCGTACTTGAACCAGACCAGGGAGGCGAGCGGCCAGATGATGCCCACCACGAGCGCCCGCCGCCGTTCCCCCCCCTCGGCGCGGGCGATCCACAGGCCGGTGGCCCAGGACCAGATGGCGATGGAGACGATGAGGGGCAGGAAGTCGGCCCGCCACCACGCATAGAACAGCCAGGAGAAGGCGAGGATGGCGAGGTTGCGCGCCGCCCCCGGCGTCAGGGCGTAGACGATGAGGAAGACCGGCAGGAACAGGAACAGGAAGCTGTCGGAGGCGAAGACCATGGCCGCGTCAGTTGGCCGGGCCGCGATAGGGTTCGGTCTCGTCGCGCTGGCCGGTGAGCACCGGGCCGGAGGCGCCGGGCATCAGGAACAGGCTGTAATGGTCGCCCGCCTTCAGCGGCGGCAAGGTGAGGGGCGGGGCGGCGGCCTCGCCGCACTTGGCCGAGAGCCTGGCCTCGATGGGGTTGATGGCGCGCTGGCGGGTGTCGTTGGTGGCGACGGCCTCGAACACGGTGGGGCCGCCGTCGGCCACGGCCACCAGGCCGGCGCAGCCGGGCACGAGATTGTAGAAGCGCAGCTGCGCCTTCAGGTCGTTGCGCCCCTCGGTGGGGTCGGCGATGACCACCGCCGGGCCGCTCGCCGGCACGACGATGGTGGAGAAGGCATCCGCCGCCGGCACGATGTCGCCCGCCAGCGGCCTGCCGCCGATGGTCACGGCGAGGGGCGCGCCGCCCTTCACGATGCGGTAGATGGTGGCCGTGTCCCCCTGCGGGATCGGCGCCGCCGCCGCAGTGCCGATGGCGACCGGCGCGCCGCCGCGGGCGAGGTCGACCACCCGCACATAGGCCGAGCCGAGGGGCGGCTTGGGGGCATAGAGGCGGGTCAGCTCCTGCGCCAGCGCCGGCGACAGCGCGCAGGCGGTCACCGCGAGGCAGGCTGCGATCCGTCTTCCGGTGGGGATGGACGCGGACATGAAGGCAGACCCCGGAGCTGGCCGCAGGCGGCCGGACTGGTGCGACAGTTAGGGGTTGCACCACGCCGTGGCAACGCGGCCGCCCCCTCCATCTCCGGTTAAGGTTACGGGAAGCGGTGTCAAATCACCATCCGGAGAATGGCCACAGGGGCGCAGGCGCGCCCCCTACCCCGCCTTCGCCGCCAGCGCCTGGGCGACCTTGGACGCGGGGCTGCGGCCGAGCGCCGCCGTGATGGCGCGCCCGGCGGCGGCGAGGCGGTCGAGGTCCACCCCGGTCTCCACCCCGAGACCGTCCAGCATGTAGACGAGGTCCTCGGTGGCGAGGTTGCCGGAGGCGCCCTTGGCATAGGGACAGCCGCCGAGGCCGGCCACCGCCGCGTCCACCGTGGCGATGCCCAGGTCCAGGCAGGCCAGCACGTTGGCGATCGCCTGGCCGTAGGTGTCGTGGAAATGCAGCGCCGTGCGCTGCACGCCGATATGGTCCGCCACCGCCCGCGCCATGGCCTTCGCCTTGTCCGGCGTGCCCACCCCGATGGTGTCGCCGAGCGACACCTCGTAGCAGCCCATGGCGACGAGGGCCTGCGAGACCTCCACCACCTTCGCCACCGGCACCTCGCCCTGGTAGGGGCAGCCGAGCACGCAGCTCACATAGCCGCGCACCGCGATCCCCTGCGCCCGGGCGAGATCCAGCACGGGCGCGAAGCGCGTGAGGCTCTCGGCGATGGTGCAGTTGATGTTCCTGGCGGAAAAGGCCTCCGAGGCGGCGGCGAACACCGCCACCTCCTCGACGCCGGAGGCGATCGCCAGCTCCAGCCCCTTCAGGTTCGGGGTCAGCACCGGATAGCGCACGCCCTCGCGCCGGTCGATCTGCGCCAGCACCTCGGCGGTGTCGGCCATCTGCGGCACCCATTTGGGGGAGACGAAGGAGCCGCTCTCGATCACCTTCAGCCCGGCCCCGGCGAGGGCGTCGATGAGCGCCACCTTGGCGGCGACGGGCACGAAGCCGGGCTCGTTCTGCAGGCCGTCGCGCGGACCGACCTCGACGATGCGCACGGAAGTGGGGCGGGCCATCACGCGTCCTCCAGAACCAGCAGCTCGGCGCCCTCGTCCACGAGGTCGCCGACGGCGAACTTCAGGGCCTTTACCCGGCCGTCCCGGGGGGCGGCAACCGTATGCTCCATCTTCATGGCTTCCACCACCACCAGGGCGGCGCCCTTCGTCACCTCCTGCCCCTCCTCCACGGCGATGCGGATGATGGTGCCGGGCATGGGCGCGACGAGGCGCCCGGCGGTGCCGGTGGCGGCCTGCGAGGCGAGGCGCGGGTCGATGAACTCGACGCCGTATTCGCCGCCGCGCACGAACACGGTGAGGTGCGCGCCGGTGCGGATCACCCGGGCGGAGAGGGCGACCCCGTCGAGGCGGGCGCGCAGGGCGCCGTCGGTCTCCACCTCGCCCTCCACGGTCACGTCGCCGCCGGGAAGCGACAGCACGAAGCCGTTCGGACGGAAATGGGCCCGCACGGCGATGCGGCGCTCGCGATCGGCGAAGGTCAGGTCCACATGGGCGTCGCGGTTGAGCCGCCAGCCCGGGGCGCGGCCCCAGGGCGACCACGGGTCGGACGGGTCCACCGCCTCCGCCGACTGGCGCGCCTCCTCCTTCAGGATGGAGAGGGCGGCAAGCGCCAGCACCGTGTCGTCCAGCGGCTCGGGCGCCGGCAGCAGCACCTCCTGGTGGCGGGCGATGAAGTTGGTGTCGAGCTCTGCCGCGGCGAAGGCGGGATGCGCGGCGATGGCCTTCAGGAACACCCGGTTGGTGGCGAGCCCCACCACCTCGGTGGCGGCCAGCGCCGCCTCCAGCCGCCGCACCGCCTCCATGCGGTCCGCGCCGGCGACGATGATCTTGGCGATCATCGGGTCGTAATGGATGGAGACGGCATCGCCCGCCCGCACCCCCGTATCCACCCGGGTGCCGACGAGGTGGTCCGGCAGCACCAGATGGTCGAGCCGGCCCACCTGCGGCAGGAAGTCCCGCGCCGGGTCTTCCGCGTAGAGCCGCACCTCGATGGCGTGTCCCTTGAGCGGGATCTCGTCCTGCTTCAGGGGCAGGGTCTCGCCCTCGGCGACGCGGATCTGCCACGCCACCAGGTCCTGGCCGGTGATGGCCTCGGTCACCGGGTGCTCCACCTGCAGGCGGGTGTTCATCTCCATGAAGTAGAAGTTCTCGCCCTCGGCGATGAACTCCACCGTGCCGGCGCCGCGATAGCCCACCGCCCGCGCCGCATCCACGGCGGCCTTGCCCATGGCGGCGCGCCGCTCGGGCGTCATGCCCGGGGCCGGGGCCTCCTCCACCACCTTCTGGTGGCGGCGCTGGATGGAGCAGTCGCGCTCGTAGAGGTAGACCGCATTGCCATGGGCGTCGGCGAAGACCTGCACCTCGATGTGGCGCGGCGTGGTGAGATACTTCTCCACCAGCACCTTGTCGTCGCCGAACGCGCTCCTGGCCTCGCGCTGGGCGGAAGCGAGGGCCTCGGGGAAGTCCTCCGCCGCGCGCACCACCTTCATGCCCTTGCCGCCGCCGCCGGCGGAGGCCTTGATCAGCACCGGGAAGCCGATGCGCCCGGCCTCGCGGGCCAAAAGGCCGGCGTCCTGGTCCTCGCCGTGATAGCCGGGCACCAGCGGCACGCCGGCGGTCTCCATCAGCGCCTTGGCGGCGCTCTTGGAGCCCATGGCGCGGATGGCCGAGGCGGGCGGGCCGACGAAGATAATGCCGGCCTGCGCGCAGGCCTCGGCAAACGCCGCATTCTCCGACAGGAAGCCGTAGCCGGGATGGATGGCGTCCGCCCCGCTCTTCCTCGCCGCCTCGATGATGGCGTCGATCCGCAGGTAGCTGTCGCGCGCCGGGGCCGGGCCGATGGGATAGGCCTCGTCGGCGCTGGCCACGTGCAGCGCGTTGGCGTCCGCCTGCGAGTAGACGGCGACGGTGCGGATGCCCATGGCTTTCGCGGTGCGCATCACACGCACGGCGATCTCGCCGCGATTGGCCACGAGCAGGGTGCGGATGGCTCTGGTCATGCGGCCCCCCAATTGGGTTTTCTTTTTTCGAGGAAGGCGGAGACGCCCTCGCGCCCGTCCGCGCTCACGCGCTGGTCGGCGATGCGGCGGGCTGTGTCCTGCACCACGGTCTGGTCGAGGGGCCGGTCCACGGCGGCGACCAGCGCCTTGGTGGCGGCGATGGCCATGGGGCTCGCCGCCTTCAGAGCCTTGAGATGGCGGGCGATGGCACCATCCAGCTCGTCCGCCGGCACCACCTCGTGCACGAGGCCGATCTCAAGGGCGGTGGCGGCGGAAAAGCGCTCGGCGGTGAGGAAATAGCGCCGCGCCTGCCGCGCGCCCATGGCCCGCACCAAATAGGGGCTGATGACCGCCGGGATGAGGCCGATGCGCACCTCGGTGACGGCGAATTCCGCCTCCGGCACGCAGACGACGATGTCGCTGGCCGCGATGAGGCCGGTGGCGCCGGCAAACGCCGAGCCGTGCACCCGCACCAGGGTCGGCTTGGGGCACAGGTCAATGGTGCGCATGAGCGTCGCCAGGCCCATGGCGTCCGCCAGGTTCTCCTGCCGCGAATAGGCGGCCATGCGGCGCATCCAGTTGAGGTCGGCGCCGGCGCAGAAGGTGGGCCCGGTGGCCTGAAGCAGGATGGCGTAGACGTCCGGATCGATGATCGCCTGCTCATAGGCGCGGATCAGCGCGGCGATGAGCGCATCGTCGAAGGCGTTGCGCACCTCCGGCCGGTCGAGGGTGAGGATGGCGACGCCGTCCTCGATGGTGGAAAGCAGGCTCATGGGGCAACCCCGCGCGCGGTGTTCAGGCAGGGTGCTGCCCCGCCGGTTCCCCGGACAAGCGACAGCGCAGCTGGAGCGCCGATCCGGGCCCCAGCGCAGGCCTCCTGCACAGCAGGCAAGTCCTTGGGGAGGCAGCGGAGGAAGCCGCCTTCGGCGATGGTCCCGCGCTGGGCCCCGGCTCTCCTTCCATTGCGCTGCGCTCGGTTCCGGTCGGCCGGGGCACGCGGGCGCGTCTCGTGCGCTCCCCTCGCAGGGGGACAAAGGCGGGGCGCGACAGCCATGCGCGATAACACCATCACATCCTGAACACGCCGAAGCGCGTCTCCCTCTCCGGGGCGTTGAGCGCGGCGGACAGCGCCAGCGCCAGCACCATGCGGGTGTCGGCGGGGTCGATGACGCCGTCGTCCCACAGCCGGGCCGAGGAATAATAGGGATGGCCCTGCACCTCGTACTGGGTGCGGATGGGCGCCTTGAAGGCGTCCTCCTCGTCCGCCGACCATGTGCCGCCGCGTGCCTCGATGCCGTCGCGCTTCACCTGGGCGAGCACGCCCGCCGCCTGCTCGCCGCCCATCACCGAGATGCGGGCATTGGGCCACATCCACAGGAAGCGCGGATCGAAGGCGCGGCCGCACATGCCGTAATTGCCGGCGCCGAACGAATTGCCGATCACCACCGTGAATTTGGGCACCGACGCGCAGGAGACGGCGGTGACGAACTTGGCCCCGTCCTTGGCGATGCCGCCGGCCTCATACTTGCGCCCCACCATGAAGCCGGTGATGTTCTGCAGGAAGACGAGCGGAATGTTGCGCTGGCAGCACAGCTCCACGAAGTGCGCGCCCTTCTGCGCGCTCTCGGAAAACAGGATGCCGTTATTGGCGATGATGCCCACCGGATAGCCGAAGATGCGGGAAAAGCCGGTGACCAGGGTCGGGCCGTAGAGCGGCTTGAACTCGTCGAACTCGGAGCCGTCGACGATGCGGGCGATGATCTGGCGCACATCGAAGGGCTGCTTGGGGTCGGCCGAGACGATGCCGTAGATGTCCTTCGCGTCATAGAGCGGTGGGCGCGGCTCGTGGATGTCCAGGGAATGGCTCTTGGCGGTGTTGAGGTCGGCGACGATGGAGCGGGCGATGCCGAGCGCGTGGGCGTCGTTCTCCGCCATGTGGTCGGCGACGCCGGAGATGCGGGTGTGCACGTCGGCCCCGCCCAGCTCCTCGGCGGTCACCACCTCGCCGGTGGCGGCCTTCACCAGCGGCGGGCCGCCGAGGAAGATGGTGGCCTGGTTCTTCACCATGATGGACTGGTCGGCCATGGCCGGCACGTAGGCCCCGCCCGCCGTGCACGAGCCCATGACCACCGCGATCTGCGGGATGCCCTGCGCCGACATGTTGGCCTGGTTGAAGAAGATGCGGCCGAAATGCTCCCGGTCCGGGAAGACCTCGTCCTGGTTCGGCAGGTTGGCGCCGCCGGAATCCACCAGGTAGATGCAGGGCAGGTGGTTTTCCTGCGCCACGCGCTGGGCGCGCAGGTGCTTCTTCACCGTCACCGGAAAATAGGTGCCGCCCTTCACCGTGGCGTCGTTGGCGACGATGACGCATTCGCGCCCGGAGACCCGGCCGATGCCGGTGATGATGCCGGCGGCGGGAACCTCGTCGTCATACAGGCCGTAGGCGGCGAGCTGGGAGAGCTCCAGGAAGGGCGAGCCGGTGTCGAGCAGGGTGCGGATGCGGTCGCGCGGCAGGAGCTTGCCGCGCTTGAGGTGCCGCTCGCGCGCCACCTCGCCGCCGCCTTCCGCGACCCGCTCCACCACATGGCGCAGGTCGGCGACGGAGGCCTCCAGGGCTTCCCTGTTGCGGCGGAATGCGTCGGAGCGGCGGTCCACCGCATCCTCGATGATCGCCATGAGCGCTCTCGCCCCCGAAAGTGACAGGCCCGGACACCGGCCGGGCGGACTGGCCTGAGAGAACCCGGCCGGATGGTCTCGGCCGCGCCAGCTCGGCGGGTTGGGCGTGGTCGCCGACGGCCGGGGGAATGGCGCCCGCGCCCCCGGCGCTTGCGGCGCGGGCTGCGGGTGGGGCGTCATCCTCCGGTGCCGGTCAGCGCCAGCTTGGAAACGATCGTACGTTTTTTTCCGGGGTGCGCAAGGGCTTTAAGGGCAGGAAAGCGCCCGTCCCTGCCCGGGCTGCCGGCGGGGTGCGCCTCACGCCCGGACCGCCTTGGGCGAACGGGACCGCGGCTTCTGCGGCACGGCCTCGCGCAGGTCCCGCGCCACCGCCTCGGGAGAAAGCGGCGGCGTCAGCGCGGCGGCTGCATCCGGCCCGCTCACCCCGTCCACCACGAGGCCGGTATAGATGGCCACCAGCTCGTCCTGGCTGAGGCGGCCGCCGGGGCGGTACCACATACAGATGCCGGTGAGCATGGAAATGATGGCGTAGGTGGCGACCCTGGGCTCGCTCACCCGGAACACCCCCTCCTCCGCCCCCTGACGCAGGATCTCCTCCAGCAGCCCCTCATAGCGCCGGCGCAGGGCGACCACCACGGCGCGGTGCGCGTCCTCCAGGCTGCGGATCTCCATGTTGGCGATGAAGACGTGGGCCATGCGCGTCATGTGGTAGCGCAGGTGAAAGGCGGAGAACGCCTTCAGCCGTGCCATGGGGTCGGCGAGGCCGGCAAGGTCCGCCTCGGCCTTGCCGAGCAGGTCCTCCATGTGCTCGCGCACGATGTCGAACAGGAGATTCTGCTTGTTCTCGAAGTATTTGTAGAGCGAGCCGGACTGAAGCCCGACCTCGGCCGCAAGCTGGCGCAGGCTCATGGCCTCGTAGCCGTGCTTGTAGATGAGCTTCACGCCCGCCTGGCGGATGGCTTCGGCGGTGCGGGCGCCGTTGGAACCGATGGTGCGCGCCATGGCCTTCTGAAACGTTTCGCCGGCCGTCGCACGGCGGGCGCGGGAGGATGATGTGCAGCGCGGGCCCGGCCGGAATCAGACTTTGGTCTGACTTGCGCCGCTCCCGCGTGGCAAGATCATCCTGCGACAAGAAATGCCGCTTGACCAGAATAAAAAAGAACGCTTGATTGTTTCCTGAACCCGGCGAAACGACCGGGCACAGGCGCCGAGCCAAACCGCAAAGCGGGGGCGCCGAAGGCGGGAGACGACGGCATGGCGACCCTGAGGTCCAGACATCAATCCTTGTGCATCGAGATCGCGTGGGATGCCTGTCCGCTGTAGTGGACCCATCCGTCGGCATCGATGTGCCCGGTATCCCCGGTGATGTAATAGGCATTTCCGAACCTGAACCTGGCTTTCGTCGCCGCCTCGTCCTTGCTGTAGGCGCGAAACCAGAAAAGCGGCGAGCGGCGGACGTGGATCGCCAGCAGTCCCTCCCCGCCCGCGTCCAGTTCGACGCCGTTGTCATCGAGAACAACGAGGGAAAAGCCGGGCGCGACCCGGCCGACCGAGACACGGTTCAGGGAGCGGGGATCATGCGGGTCATGCTTCATGCCGACGATCATCCCCGCCTCGCGGTGGCCGTACTGGTTCACCAGCGGTACGCCGAGCTTCTGCGTCACCCAGGCGATGATGTCCCGGGGCAGCGGCTCGCCGCCCACCGTCACCACCCGCAGCGCCAGCTGGTGCGATGCGGTGGAAGGATCGCCGCGCCGCCACGCCCTGATCTGGGAGGGCGCGGCGGTGAGATTGGTGACGCGGAATTTCGACAGGACGCGATAGCCCTGCGAGACATCGTAGGGCCCGTCGCAGAACAGGATGGAGCTGCCGATCAGGAGCGGGCCGACGAGACCGTAGAAGATCCCGTATTCCCAGCCCTGGTCGGTCATGTTCCAGAACACGTCCTCGTCCCGGACATCGAGCCCGTGGCGCATGTATTGCTCGATCTCGGCGAGGGCGCGGACGGGCGTCAGCAGGCCATACCTGGGTTCGACCGTCTTTGCTGAATAGGTCATCATGAAGGGGTCGTTTTCCGCGTAGGTCGCGGCGTCGGTCAGGGGTTCCGCCTCGTAGATCGAGGACCAGAACTGTGTGACCCGCCCTTCTATGCGGTTGATGTGGTCTCCTTCCACGAGAAAGACCGGCGTCGTTGGCTTGATGTACTTCCGGGCCCGCTCGATCAGCACCCGGTTTGCGACGATGGCCCTTACGGCGCTCGCTTCCAGGCGGGCATTCACCGCCGATGCGGAATAGGTGGAGAACAGCGGCATGTAGACGGCGCCAATCCTCCAGATCGCGAGCGCGGCGATGATCAGCTCGACGCCCTTGGGCAGCATGACGGCAACGCAGTCGCCTTTCCTGATGCCGATGGTCGCCAATACACGAGCGAAGCGAGATGAATAGTCGGCAAGCCTGCCAAAGCTCAGTTCCGACGTCTGGCCCGACACGGATTCGTGGATCATGGCCGGATGCGAGCGCTTGCCGGGCAGGTGCCGGTCGCACAGCAGATGGGCGAGGGGGATCGCCTCTCCCCGGTACTCCGGCCGCTGGTACAGGCTTGGAACAGAGGCGGGTTCAGCTTCCGCCGCCATCTCCGCCGCCGCCTTGCCCGCGCGATCGCCGAGGCTCAGGAAGAAGGCGCCGAGCGAATACAGGCGCGCGGCCGGATCATAGGCGAGCAGGCGCTCGTGCACGAGCGCCGCGGCCAGCCGGTGCGCCGTGGGCTTGGAGAGGCCGGTGGCCTCCACGAGATCGGCCAGCCGCGCGCCGAGCGGTGGCGCACCGGCGACGGCCCGCAGCACGGCCACGGCGCGGGACAAGCTTTGAGCCCCCTTGGGGGAGGCGGCGTCGGGATCCAGGGATGCAGTCATGTCTCACAATGTGAGATGATTTCGGGGCAGCCGCAATATTTTTTTAAGTTGACGGGATGCTCTTGAAAGATGTGAGATGATACTGGATAATGTCATTCAATATTGTCTCACAATATGAGACATGGCCCAGAGAGGCCGCCCGTTACGGGATTGAGGGAGGGGAAATATGTCGCCACCCACAGCTTCGGCTGGGGCTGATCCGGTCACGGCCGCTCTCCTGAGCATCGAGAACATCTCCTTGCGCTTCGGCGGCCTCAAGGCGCTGACCGACGTGAGCTTCCACGTGCGCCATGGCGAGCTGTTCTCCATCATCGGCCCCAACGGCGCCGGCAAGACCTCCATGCTCAACTGCATTTCCGGGCGCTATACGCCGAGCGCCGGGCGCGTCGTCTTCGACGGGCAGGACGTGACCAAGCTCAAGCCCAACCGCCGCGCCGCCATCGGCATCGGCCGCACGTTCCAGAACCTCGCCTTGTTCAGCCACATGAGCGTGCTCGACAACATCATGGTCGGCCGCCACCATCTGTTGAAGAACAACTTCCTCACCGGCGCGTTCTACTGGATCGGCGGGGCGCAGAAGGAAGAGCTGGAGCATCGCCGCAAGGTGGAGGAGGTGATCGACTTCCTCGATATCCAGCACGTGCGCAAGGCCACCGCCGGCACCCTCTCCTACGGCCTGCGCAAGCGGGTGGAGCTGGCGCGCGCGGTGGCACTGGAGCCCAAGCTCATCCTCCTCGACGAGCCCATGGCGGGCATGAACCTGGAGGAGAAGGAGGACATGGCCCGCTACATCGTCGACCTGAACGAGGAATGGGGCATGACCATCGTCATGATCGAGCACGACATGGGCGTGGTCATGGACATCTCCCACCGGGTGATGGTGCTCGACTTCGGCCGCAAGCTGGTGGAGGGCGAGCCGGCCGAGGTGCTGGCCGATCCGCATGTGCGCAAGGCCTATCTGGGCGAGGAGGACCCGCTGCTCGAAGAGGAGGCGGCGCCCGCCGCCAGCGCCTCGGGCACGTTCTCCAGCATGACCGCGTGAGGCGCGCCATGGCCGAGCCCTCCACCTATCCGGACGTCACCGTCCACGACACCCTGCCCAAGCTCCTGGCCCTCAACGCGCGCAATCATCCCGGCGACGTGTGGCTGCGCGAGAAGGACCTCGGCATCTGGATCTCCTACACCTGGGGCGAGGTGGCGGAGCGGGTGCGCAACATGACCCTCGGCCTCACCACCCTCGGCGTCGCCCGGGGCGACGTGGTCGGGCTCATCGGCGACAACCGCCCCGAATGGCTGATGGGCGAGATCGCCACCCATGCCGCGGGCGGCATGAGCCTCGGCATCTACCGCGACGCGCTCGCCGACGAGGTGGCCTATCTCGTCACCTATGCGGGCGTGGCGGTGGTGTTAGCCGAGGACGAGGAGCAGGTGGACAAGCTGCTCTCCCTGGACGAGAAGATCCCCACCGTCCGCCACATCGTCTATGCCGATCCGCGCGGCATCCGCAAATATGACGACCCGCGCCTCCTCTCCCTGAAGGACCTGGAGGCCCGCGGGGCGGCGCTGGCGGCGCGCGAGGCCGGCGCCTTCGACGCCCTGGTGGCGGCGGGCAAGGGCGAGGACGTCGCCATCCTCTGCACCACCTCCGGCACCACCTCCAACCCGAAGCTCGCCATGCTGACCGGCGGGGCGCTGCTGCGGCATTGCCGCGCCTATCTCGACATGGATCCGCGCAGCGCCGACGACGAATATGTCAGCGTGCTGCAGATGCCGTGGATCATGGAGCAGATCTACGCCTTCGGCCAGGCGCTCATCTCCCGCATGAAGGTGAACTTCGTGGAGGAGCAGGAGACCATGATGGCCGACATGCGCGAGATCGGCCCCTCCTTCGTGCTGTTCGCGCCCCGCGTCTGGGAGCAGATCGCCGCCGACGTGCGCTCGCGCATGATGGATTCCTCCCGCCTCAAGCGGGGCATGTTCGACCTCGGCATGAAGCTGGGCCTCAAGGCCCTGGACGAGGGCCGGCGCTCGCCGCTCGCCGACTTCATCCTGTTCCGGGCGCTGCGCGACCGCCTCGGCTTCTCCAACCTCAAGTCCGCCGCCACCGGCGGCGCGGCGCTGGGGCCGGACACGTTCCGCTTCTTCCTCGCGCTCGGCGTGCCCATGCGCCAGCTCTACGGCCAGACCGAGCTGCTCGGCGCCTACACCCTGCACAAGGCGAACGACGTGGACTTCGACACCGTGGGCGTGCCCTTCGACGGCGTCGAGATCCGCATCGACGATCCCGACCCCAACGGCCTCGGCGAGGTGGTGACGCGCCACGCCAACGCGTTCACCGGCTACTTCCGCAACGCGGAGGAGACGCAGAAGTCGTTCGCCGAGGGCGGCTGGATGCGCACCGGCGATGCCGGCTTCTTCAATCCGCGCGGCCATCTCGTGGTCATCGACCGCATCCGCGACATGGCGCAGACCGCCCGCGGCGACCGCTTCTCGCCGCAATACATCGAGAACAAGCTGAAATTCTCGCCCTACGTGGCGGAAGCCGTGGTGCTGGGCGACGGCCGCGAGGGCCTCGCCGCGCTCTTGTGCATCCGCTTCTCCATCGTCTCCAAGTGGGCGGAGAAGAACCGCATCTCCTTCACCACCTACACCGATCTTTCCGCCCGGCCCGAAGTCATCGCCCTGCTGCGCAAGGAAGTGGAGGGAGTGAACCGGACCCTGGCGGAGAAGCAGCGCATCGGCCGCTTCCTCCTGCTCTACAAGGAGCTGGACGCCGACGACGGCGAGCTGACGCGCACCCGCAAGGTGCGCCGCGGCGTCATCAACGAGCGCTACGGCACCATCATCGACGCCATGTATGCGGGCGAGAAGGTGATCGACGTGGACACCACCATCACCTTCCAGGACGGCACCCGCCAGCGCATCAAGACCACCCTCGACGTCATCGACCTCGGCGGCCACCCGCCGGCCGAGGGCGGCGACACGCGGCGGAGGGCGGCGTGATGTGGGCTTCGATTTCCCGCACAGCCGTTCCCCGGACAAGCGACGGCGAAGCCGGAGCGCCGATCCGGGGTCCAGGAGACAGTCCTGCGCAGCAGGCCATGCCCGCCGCACTCTCCGGTCAAGCCGCCTTCGGCGACATCTTGCGCTGGGCCCCGGCTCTCCGTCCGCTCACGCTTCAGTCGGCCGGGGCACGCGGCTCTAAAGGTGTCGACATCACCGCCAAGGAGCTCATCTGATGCAGTCCCAGCTCCTGCTCCAGCTCATCATCAACGGGCTCATCATCGGCACGCTCTACGGCGTGGTCGGCATGTGCTTCGTGCTCATCTACAAGGCCTCGCAGGTGGTGAACTTCGCCCAGGGCGAGTTCCTGCTCATCGGCGCCTGGGTCTGCTGGTGGCTGCTCACCGCCTGGAACATCCCCTTCTTCTGGGGCTTCCTCATCGCCATCTGCTTCATGATGGTGTTCGGCATCGCGGTCCAGATGATCGTGCTCCGCCCCCTCATCGGCGAGCCGATCATCTCGGTGATCATGGTCACCATCGGCCTCTCCATCTTCTTCCAGGCGCTGATGAAGTGGATGTTCGGCACCTTCGCCCAGCCGTTCCCGCCCATCTTCCCGGTGGCCAAGGTGGATGTCCTGGGGCTGCAGGTGCAGACGGCCTACCTCATGTCCACCGGCGTCAGCCTCGCCATCATGGCAGGCTTCGCCTGGTTCTTTAAGTATTCGCGCCTGGGGCTCGCCATGCGCGCCACCGCCTTCTCCCAGCAGGTGGCCCAGTCGCTCGGCATCTCGGTGCGGCAGGTGTTCGCCCTGTCCTGGGGCATCTCGGCGGCGGTGTCGGCGGTGGCCGGCGTGGTGGTGGGCATCGTCAACGGCGTGTCCTCGGCCCTGTCCTACTTCGGCATCAAGGTGTTCCCGGCGGTGATCCTCGGCGGCCTCGACAGCGTCTTCGGCGCGGTGGTGGGCGGGCTGATCATGGGGCTGTTGGAAAACCTCGCCCAGTATTTCGACAGCCAGTTCCTGAAATGGGGCAACCTCTACGAGATCGTCCCCTTCTACGCCCTCATCATCATCCTGATGATCAAGCCCTACGGGCTGTTCGGCACCCGCGACATCGAGAGGGTCTGAGGACATGGCCACCGATACCATGCGCCCGTGCGGGGACTACCGCTCGAGCTACAGGTCCGACCAGACCATCTTCGCCACGCGGCTCACCATGCTGTTCTGCGTGGGGGCGATCGTGCTGCTGTGCTTCGCGCCGTTCTTCTTCTCGCGCTACGTGCTGAGCCTGATGATCCAGATCGGCTACCTGGGCATCGCCGCTTTGGGGCTGAACATCCTCGTCGGCTTCTCCGGCCAGATCTCCATCGGCCATGCGGTGTTCTTCGGCTTCGGCGGCTTCGCCTCGGCCTATCTCGCCGACAAGGGCGTGCCGGTGCCCATCGCCATCGTGCTGGCCGGGCTGTGGACCACGGTGGTCGGCCTCATCTTCGGCCTGCCGGCGGCGCGGGTGAAGGGGCTCTACCTCGCCATCGCCACCCTCGCCGCCCAGTTCATCCTGCAGGATTTCTTCGTCCGCGCGGAATGGTTCACCGGCGGCACCCACGGCGCCATCGCCGCGCCGTTCACCCTGTTCGGCCTCGACCTGTCCGGCGACGACAAATATTTCTACGTGGTGCTGTTCTTCGTGGTGGTCATGTATCTGGGCGCCGCCAATCTCATGCGCTCGCGCGACGGGCGGGCGCTGATCGCGGTGCGCGACCATTATCTGTCCGCCGAGATGATGGGCGTGAACCTCACCAAGTACCGCACCATGGCGTTCGGCATCTCGTCTTTCTACGCCGGCATCGGCGGGGCGCTGTACGCGCACTATGTTGGGTTCATGTCGGTGGAGGGGCTCGACATTCTCTTCTCCATCCAGTTCCTCGGCATGATCATCATCGGCGGGCTGGGCTCCATCATGGGCACGCTGATGGGCACCATCTTCATGGTGCTTCTGCCCGAGGCCACGGGCTGGCTGGCCTCGGCCCTGTCGGGCAGCGCCATCGACAAGGCGCTGCACCTGAAGGACGGCATCACCTACATGCGCGAGATGCTGATCGGCGCCACAATCATCCTGTTCCTGATCTTCGAGCCGGACGGCCTCGCCCACCGCTGGCGCCAGATCAAGGCCTACTGGAAGCTCTTTCCCTTCTCCTACTGACGCACGAGACGACCGGCCGAGGCGGCGCAGAACCGCCCGGTTCCAACAAGGAAACCAAGGAGACCCAAGATGAAGCGGATCACCCTCTCCCTCGTATCGGCGCTGGCCCTCACCGCCGCCGCGCCGGCCCTCGCCCAGACCATCAATATCGGCCATCTCGCCGACTATTCGGGCGGCACCTCGGACGTGGGCCAGCCCTACGGCCAGGGCGTGGCGGACACCATCGCCTGGATCAACGCCAATGGCGGCGTGAACGGCAAGAAGATCAATTCCGACTTCAACGAATACGGCTACCAGGTGCCGCGCGCGCTGGCCGCCTTCAAGAAGTGGGTGGGCACCGACAAGGTGGTCGCCATCCAGGGCTGGGGCACCGCCGACACCGAGGCCCTCGTCGGCATGGTGACGAAGGAGGAGATTCCCTATTTCTCCGCCTCCTACTCCGCCTCGCTGACCGACCCCAAGGGCAAGGTGAACGCGAAGAGCGAGCGCGCCGCACCGTTCAACTTCTTCTACGGCCCGTCCTATTCGGATGCCGCCCGCGCCATGGTGCAGTGGGCCGCCGACGACTGGAAGAAGAAGGGCAAGCCCGGCAAGCCCAAGTGGGTGCACATGGGCGCCAACCACCCCTACCCGAACTCGCCCAAGGAGGCGGCGGCGGAATATGCCAAGGAGCTGGGCTTCGAGGTGCTGGATCCCATCACCTTCGCCCTCACGCCGGGTGACTATACGCCCCAGTGCCTGACCCTGAAGCAGTCGGGGGCCAACTACGCCTATCTCGGCAACACCGCCGGCTCCAACATCTCGGTGCTGAAGGCCTGCAAGACCGCCGGCGTGGACGTGCAGTTCCTCGGCAACGTCTGGGGCATGGACGAGAACGCCATGAAGGCCGCCGGCGACGCCGCCAACGGCGTGGTCTTCCCGGTGCGCACCGCCGTGACCTGGAACGGCACCGCCCCGGGCCTTGCCGCGGCGAAGGAGATTTCCAAGATCTCCGATCCCTCCGGCACCGCCTATCGCCCGGTGCACTATCTCGCCGCCATCTGCACCGCCCTCTACATGAAGGAGGCCATGGAGTGGGCGGACAAGAACGGCGGCGTCAGCGGCGTGAAGATCCGCGACGGCATGTACCAGAAGAAGGACTGGGTGCCCAAGGGCATGGAGGGCGTGTGCAACCCCTCCACCTGGACCGCCGCCGACCACCGCCCCACCACCCGCGTCGACCTCTATCGCGCGGTGGTCTCCGGCGCCACGGACGCGCCGGTGGCCGACCTCGTGAAGTCGGGCGCCATCAAGCTCGACAAGGTCGCCACCATCGACCTGCCGCGCAAGACCGAGCTGCAGGGCTGGTGATGTGAACACTCCTCCCCTCCCCCCTCGCGGGAGAGGGGCCGGGGGTGAGGGGTAAAGGCGTCTCAGCCAACGAGCGCCCGTTCAGATGGGCCAGCCCCCTCACCCGTCTCGCGGCTTTGCCGCGATCCACCCTCTCCCGCGAAGGGGAGAGGGTCTAGATCGGAGACCGCCATGGCCGAGGCCGCACTGAAGATCGAACCCGCCGCCGAGACCGCCCCCGCG
>Ga0255338_1000656_pt1 | contig 93074 bp, 83 predicted proteins | sample MeOH1_35cm_T4_19_FD_203715 | JGI IMG/M metagenome (GOLD analysis project Ga0255338, IMG submission 203715) | Sandy soil microbial communities from University of British Columbia, Vancouver, Canada - MeOH1_35cm_T4_195 | ecosystem: Engineered > Artificial ecosystem > Sand microcosm > Unclassified ... | reverse complement strand
TGGTGAAGCCCTCCTTGTTGTTCGAGAGCGCGTGGCAGAACGCCGCGCCGACGGGGCCGCCCTTGGCCCCGAGGAGGAGGTCGACGTGCGCGACCTCGTTGCCGTCGCCCACGAGCGACTCGCCGAGAAAGAAATCCGCTGCCATTGGGAACGTCCCCCGTGTGGAAAGGTGAGTGCGACACCGGAACCAATCTTTCCGTCAACGGAGCGGCGCGTCGTCGCAAGTGCGGCAGCTGCGCAGTCCCACCAGGCGAGTGTCCGGGTGGGTAGCCCGTAATCGTTCAGTTGTCTTCGGAGGCAACTGCGTAGCGTAGCGCCCGCGCGTGCTCCGGATCCAAATCGACCGGGAGGCCCATGATGCCCGGCTCGGTCATGGGTGTCAAGCGAGCTGGGCGGGTCAGAGGATCGGCGTGCGCGAGCCGAGCCCGAGATCCGCGACCATCCACGATGGGTCAACCGACCCACGCCGTGCCACCGCGATGATCCGAGATTGGCACCGTAAGCCGTCCATCAAGCCTCCCCTTATCCCGGCGCGGACGCGCGCCCGCTGTCATATCATGGAATCGAGCCCTTCGTCGCCGCTGGCCTCGGCCGCGGTGACCACTGCCGAGAGGACGCGGACGCCGGTTCGCCTGGTCGTTCGCTGGATTGCCCGCGTGGTGCTGGCCGTCGTCGCGCTGCTCGTCGTGGCGATGGGCGGCGTGTACGGCATCTCGGAGCGCCGGTTCCGGACGCGGTTGTCGTCGATCCCTGAACACCCCATCGCCGTATCCGAGGACGCGGCGAGCGTCGTGCGCGGCGAGCACATCGCGACCGTGCGCGGTTGTGTGGAATGCCACGGCACCGGGCTCTCGGGGAACACGATTGTCGATCAGCCGGTCATCGGTCGCCTCTCCGGTCCGAACCTGACGCTCGGTGGGCGTGGCGCCGAGCTCGAGCCGCGCGATTGGGAGCGCGCCGTGCGGCACGGGCTCCGTCGCGACGGCAGGCCACTGCTGTTCATGCCGGCCAACGAGTTCACCGTACTCACCGACGAGGATCTGGCGGCGATCATCGCGTACGCGCGCAGCGTGCCGCGGGTCAGTCGACGGATGCCGGCCAGCTACGCGGGGCCGATGCTGCGAGCCGCGTACGTGAGTGGCAAGGTGCAGATCGTTCCGGCGGAGGTGATCGCGCACGGCCGTGCGCACGAGCGCCGTCTCGTCGCGGAGCCGACCGTCACCTACGGGAAGTATCTCGCCAGCGGTTGTACGGGCTGTCACGGCGAGGGGCTGTCCGGCGGGAAGATCCCCGGCGCGCCGCCCGACTGGGGTCCGGCGGCGAACATCACGCCCACCGGTATCGGGCGGTGGACCGAAGCGGACTTCGAGCGCGCGTTGCGCGAGGGGCGCCGGCCCGACGGCTCCGCGATCGACTCGTCGCTGATGCCGATCCGGCTGCTCAGGCAGATGGACGAGGTGGAGCTCGCGGCGCTCTACGCCTATCTCCGGACGGTTCCGCCGCGCGAGTACGGGAATCGGTGAGGCGTTAGGCGGCTACCCCTCCATGGGTAATTGGGGTCAGACTCGCATTTCATCATTCGACCGCCGCGGCGGTCGAATGATGAAATGCGAGTCTGACCCCAATTACCTGACGCGGCTACCCCTCCGCCCTGAGCGCCTCGATCGGGTCGATGCGCGCCGCGCGCATGGCCGGCAGCCAGCTCGCGAGCGCCGCCACGCCGAGCAGGGCGACGGTCACGGCCCCGAGCGTAAGCGGGTCATGCGGCGTTATACCATATAGAAGTGAGCTGATCAGTCGCGCCAGGCCCACGGCCCCGGCCAGCCCGATGGCGACGCCCACCGCGGCGAGCACCATGCCCTGCCGCACGACCATCCGCCGCACCTGATCCGACTGTGCCCCCAGCGCCATGCGCACGCCGATCTCGCGCGTCCGGAGGCTCACCATGTAGGAGATGACGCCGTAGATGCCGATCGCGCCGAGCAGCAGTGCGACGCCCGCAGCGGCGCCGATCATGATCAGCGTGAACGTCGTCCGCGCCATCGCACCCGCCACCACGTCCGACATCGCGCGCACGTTCACGAGCGGCAGGTTGCGGTCGATCTCCCAGATCTCGCGCCGCACGGCGGGGAACAGCGCCATCGGGTCGCCCGCGGTGCGGATCGTGAGCGACATCGCATTCTCGGCCACGACGCTGTCGGGGCTCGCCGGCGTCGGCTGGACGATCGAGACGACGGGATTGTAGATCATCTCGTCCACCGGCTTCGTGAGCGACTCGTCGTGCACGTCGCCGACCACGCCCACGATCGTGCTCCAGGCCGCGTCGGGTCCGCCGGTCTTCACGCGCTTGCCGATGGCGCTGCCGTTAGGCCAGAAATGACGGGCGAAGGCGCGGCCGACGATCACCTCGTAGGACGGGCGGTCGCTGCCGTCATCGCGGAACGAGCGCCCCTCGACGATCGGGATCCCCATCGCCTTGAAGTACCCCGCGGTGACGCTCGCGGTCGGGTGGATCGTCGGCAGCTCGTCGGCCGCGATCGGGTGGTCCTCCACCCAGACGCCGTTGTGGCTCTCGCCCCCCTCGGCAAGCGGCAGCTTCGACGTCGCCCCCGCCGCCTGCACGCCGGGGAGCGCGGCGAGGCGCGTCGTCACCAGCTGGTAGAAGCGCGCGAGGTCGCCGACCGTGCGGTAGCTGGCGTCGGGAAGCGACAGGCGCAGGGTGAGCACGCCGTCGGTCTGGATGCCGGGGTCCACGGCGCGCATGCGCTGGAACGAGCGGGCGAGCAGCCCCGAGCCCACGAGCAGCACGAGCGCGAGCGCGACCTGGGCCACGACGAACGCGTTGCGCACCCGCTGCCGCTCGCGCCCCGTCGTCGAGCCTCGGCTGCCGTCGCGCAGCATCGGCGTCAGCTCGCCCCGGCCGGCCCGGATGAACGGCACGGCGCTGAAGAAGAGTCCCGTGACGACGGCGATGGCCGCCGCGACGCCTAACGACGTGAGGTCGACGGAGATCTCGTCGGCGCGCGGCAGGCCATCGGGCGCCAGGCGGAGCAGCAGCCGCAACGCGCCGTACGCGAGCACGACGCCCAGCGCGGCGCCGGCGGTGGCCAGCGCGAGGCCCTCGCCGAGGTAGAGCCGCACGATCGCGCCCGGCGTCGCGCCCAGCGCCGAGCGGACCGCCACCTCCTTCGTACGCGCCTCGGCGCGGACGAGGAACAGGTTGGCGACGTTGGCGCACGCGATGAGGAGCACGAACGCCACGGTGCCGAGCACCGTGAGGAGAATCGGGCGAACGTCACCGACGACGTCGTCGCGCAGCGGGTGCAGCACGGCACGGATCTTCGCCGCCTCGAACATGCGGCGCGTCATCATCGCCGGCACGTCGTCAGGCAGCCGCATGAGCACCGGCTGCATCTCCCCCTCGGCCGCCGCGAGCGTGACGCCGGCGCGCAGCCGGCCGATCGCGTTGCGGTTGAAGCTCCCGGTGTTCAGGTGCGCCCGGTCGATCGCCATCGGCGTCCACAGCTCGGTGTCCGCGCCGGGAAAGTGGAACGACGCCGGCATCACGCCGACCACCTCTCGCGTGATGCCGTCGACCTGAATCGTCTTGCCCACAATCGAGCGGTCGCCGCCATATCGACGCTGCCAGAGCGCGTGGGACAGCAGCACCACCGGAGGGCCGCCGGGCCGATCCTCCTCCTGGGTGATCGCGCGGCCGAGCATCGGGCGCACGCCGAGCGTCGGGACGAATGACGCCGTGATCTGCGCGGAGGAGACTCGCTCGGGCTCCTGCCCGCCGGTGAGGCCGGCGGACGCGGACCGATAACTGGCCACGGACTCGAACGAGCGCGTCGCCTTGTCGTGATACTGGATGTACGAGGCGTCGGATTGCTCGACCTGCGGCACGTTGAGTCCGGGGGCCGTGTGCCAGAGCTGCACGAGCCGCTCGGGCTGGTAGTACGGCAGCGGGCGCAGGAGGACGGCGTTCACGACACTGAACGCGGCCGTGGTGCCGGCGATGCCAAGCCCGAGCGTGAGGACCGAGACGGTCGTGAATCCGGGCGTGCGCGCGAGGCGCCGCAGCATCGGGCGGATGCGGGCGAGTACGGACATCGATACCAGGCGGCTGGGGGAGTTCTAGCCGGTACGGGTGGGTCGGGGAATGCGTTTCACTCTGCTCGGTTCAAGGCGGTTCAAGGGGTCAGAGTCGTTGAAAGCGGAGCTTTCAACGACTCTGACCCCTTGAACCCCGATAACCGGCGCCGGCATCGCGGCGCTCCGCCAGCCACGATCTCAGAACCTCATCGCCCGACGCACGATCGTCACGTCGCCTGACTGGCTGGTCACGACGTCCGCAGGACGCGGCGGGAGCGGGCCGGGGAGCGCCGACGGAAGGCCGGGCGCGAGCGCGATGAGCTCGAGGGTGAGCGCACCTCCGGCCGGAAGTGACATCCCGAGCATCACGCCGGAGTCGGGTGGCGCGGAATAGTCCAGCCGCCATTGCGCCTGCCTGTTTCGATACCGCGTCGTGTCGATGGCGCGTCCGTCGATCGTCGCCGCGAGCACCCGGCCCCGCTCGGCGCGCATCGAGATCGCCTCGGCCCCCCGCGGCGCGCGCACGCGAAGCAGCAGATGCCGAGCGTCGCCCCACGTCGAGTCCGAGAGCACGACCGCGTCCGGTCCGTTCGTCGCGAACGTGCTCGGCGGCATCGAGACCAGTGCGCGAGGGCCGCCGAGGAGACGCGCGAGCCACGCCGGCGGGGCGGCCGCCGAGCGCGCGGGAATCGACGCGATCGTTCGCGCATCGGGGCCGAGCGCGGACGCTGCCCACGAGCCGCGTTGGGCGTGTGACGCGTTCGTCGCGAGCCACGCGCCGCCGCTGTCGATGTCCACGGCGTACACGAGCGCCGACCGGGTCGGGTGTTCGGGCGAGCTCCGCACCGTGGCCATCCCTGACGCGAGCAGCAGCACGCCGAGCCCGAGTGCACCGGCCGCGGCGAGACCGCGGCGGCCCGCGCCGATCGCCTCGAGCTGAGGCGCGAGCAGCCACGCCATGAGCGGCACGAGCACGCCGACCGCGATACCGCCAGGTCCCACCACGCCGAGCAGCACGGCGCTCACCGCGTACACCACGGGGACCAGCACCACCGTCGCGACGACGGTGGCGGTCCACAGCGTGGCCGTCGCACTCACGGGCACGCTCGTCACCAGGTCCGAGCGCCCGGGCGCGCCTGTCGTTAGGCTCGCGCCCGCTGCCGAGCGGCGCGCCGCGACCAATGCGGCGATCGCCGCCGCGATCAGCGGCCACACGAACAGGAAGCTCACCCCCGGCGCCTTCCACGTGGCGACCAGCGCGAGCACGCCCCACACGACGAGCGCGCCGATCTGGGCGCCGGCGACCCCTGCCCAGCGGCGGATCACCGCCCAGCACGCGAGCGCCGAGGCGAACGCGAGCGCGGCGATTGCCGTCGCGTAGATGCCTCGAAACGCCGGCGCGCCGCCCCATCGCATCGCCGCGTGCACGCGGTCGATCAGGGTGCCTGCCGCGAAGGCGACGCCGCCACCAAGGGCAACCGCCGCGAGCGTCCCGACGACTCCGAGCACGATGTCGCGCCCCCACCGTTCGGCACGGTGCGCGGCCCGCAACGCCGCCGCGAGCACGAGCGCCAGCGCGGCGAGCGCGAGCGGCATTGCCCACCCCTCCGGGTACACCAGCAGCCCGAAGAGCGGCACGTCGAAGAACACCGCATCCCCGGTGCTCGGTCGCGGCAGCGGCCCGTTCCCGAACGCGCGAGCGAGCGCGAGCGCCTGGGCGCCGTGATGCTGTACGCTGCCCGCGTCGAGGTGAGCGACGTCGTCGTGCGCCGTGTGGTACCGCTCGACGCCGTCGGTGAACGCGAAGTTGAGCGCCGGCGTGCCGAGCACCGCCAGCTCGGACAGGTCCGTGTCGTTAGGTAGCGTGCGGTACACGGTCACCGACAGCGACGTCGCCGACACGTCGGGGGCGCCGCGCAGGACGCGGACGACGTCGAGGTTGCCGGGCCCGGTCTCGAACATGTACGACCGCCCGCCGGTGCCGCGCGCCTCGAAGTTGAGCGCCACGCCGACGTCCTTCGCCCATGGATGCTCGCGCACGAACGCGGCGGCGCCCAACAGCCCGGCCTCCTCGCCGTCGGTGATCAGGGCGATGACGTCGTGCTCGAGCGCACCACCCGCCCGGAGCGCCCGCAGCGTCTCGAGGATGGCGCCGGTGCCGGCCGCATCATCGCCGGCCGCCGGCCCGCCACCCACACCATCGTAGTGCGCCATGAGCACCACCGCCGGCCCACCGGGCGTTCGGCCGGGGAGGCGCGCCAGGATGTTCCGCACGTGGCCCGCCTCGGGATACCGTGTGCCGACCCCGGTCGCCTCCTGGACCTCCGGGGCGAGCCCGAGCGCCCGGAGCTCCGCCAGCACGTACTCGCGCACGCGCGCGTTGTCCGCGCTCCCGATCGGATGCGGCCGCTCGGCGATGGCGCGCACGTGCCGCATCGCGCGCTCGGCGGAGAAATCCGCGGGTGGCGCGGTCGCGGCCACCGGGGCGGGTGGCCGGGCCGCGTCCCTAACGAGCGCCGCGCAGAGCAGCACCAGCGCGGCAACCGTGGCCACGGCGCGGCGGAGTGTGGTCGAATGCATTCACTCGATTCTACACCGACCGCGCGCCGGCGCTACCGCGATGTCACCGACGGTCACAGGGCTCGTGTTGCGCCCCCGGCCCGTTCACGACGAGATTCCGCGCACATTGAATGCGCCATCGCCCGCCCCCACCTCTCCTCGTGTCTCGTACCCTTCTCACCCGTGCCGTGAGGATCGCGTGTGCGCTCACGGTCTCCGCGTGCGCCAGCCCGCGTGGCGCGAGCCAGACGCGGCGGTCCCCGCTCCCCGCGGACGTGCAGGCCATCTCCTTCCTCGGCGACACGCTCCGCACGCTCCCGCTGTCGGCCGAGACGCGAGCGCGCTACGAGCAGCAGCTCGCGGAGGCGAAGGCGGCGTACGATCGGACGCCGGCGAACGCCGACTCCATCATATGGTATGCGCGACGGCTGGCGTACCTCGGTCGCATCCGCGACGCGATCGACGTCTACTCGCGCGGCGTGGCGCTCTACCCCGACAACCCGTGGCTCTACCGGCATCGCGGGCACCGGTACATCTCGGTGCGCGAGCTGGATCGCGCCGCGGCCGACCTCGAGCGCGCGGCGACGCTGACGCACGGCAAGCCCGACGAGGCGGAGCCCGACGGCCAGCCTAACGCGCGCAACATGCCGATCGGGACGCTCCAGTCGAACATCGCCTATCACCTCGCGCTCGCCTACTACCTGAAGGGCGACTTCGCGCGCGCACTGCCGGTGTACCGCCGCGAGCTGGCCGAGGCGCGGAACGATGACCGGCTCGTGTCCACCGCGCACTGGCTCTACATGAGCCTCCGCCGGCTCGGTCGCGACCGTGAGGCGGCCGAAGTACTGGTGCCGATTCGCCGCGAGATGAACGTGATCGAGAACGACACGTACCACCGCCTGCTGCTGCTCTACAAGGGCGAGCTGCCGGTGGACTCGGTGCTTCGCGTCGGTCCGGGCGGCGAGATGTCGGTCACGGATGCCACGGCGGCGTACGGCGTGGGCAACTGGCACTTCTACAACGGCCGGCGCGCCGAGGCGGAGCGCATCTTCCGGCGCATTCTCGCGGGCGGCCAGTGGGGCGCGTTCGGCTACATCGCGGCGGATGCGGAGCTGGCGCGGATGCGGTGAGGGGAGCGCCGGGTTGTCATCCCGAGCGACCCTCCCCCGAGCGAAGCGAGGGGGAGGGGACGAGGGACCTTCAGTGCGATCATGGTAGCGTGAGTTGCCACGGGGGCGGGCACGGCGAACACCTCGGGCGACTGTCGTCGCTCGCAGGCCTCGGAATCGGAACGACAACGCCTTCGGAAGCGTTCATCCGAATGATGCGCCTCCGGTATCAGGATGCGAGCGTACGCTCCCGTGCCTCCCCGCCTCCACGCCGTCTACATCCTCGCCAGCCACTCGCGCTGCCTGTACATCGGCATCACGAACGATCTCGTCCGTCGGATCTCGCAACATCGCACGAATGGATGCCGTGGCTTCTCGGCGAAATATCGCACCACATCGCTCGTGTTCTACGAGACCACATCCGACGTGAGCAATGCGATCGCGCGTGAAAAGCAGCTCAAGGGCTGGCGGCGCGAGAAGAAGATCGCGCTCATCGAGCGCGACAACCCGGCGTGGCACGATCTGGCGGCGGGCTGGTTCGACGGGTCGGAAGCTCGCCCCGAGGCCCCCGAATGGAATGAAGGCGACGAGCGACCTGGGTGAACGCACTCATGGCCGGCCGAGCCACTGGTCCCGCACAGCAGCTCCCTCTCCCTCGCTACGCTCGGGATCGAGATGACAAACAGGTGGCCGAATCACCGCCCCGCGGTCTGTCGCTCCAGTCGCTCGAGCTCGGCCCGCACCGCCGCCACGTCGGCTTTCAACGCCGGCTCCGGGTTCGGGCGCAGCTTCATGTAGCGCCGATACGCCCGAATCGCCGCCTCGCGCTCGCCGAGCGCGGCAGCCAGGCGGCCCTGCTCGCGAAGGTGGGTCGATAGCAGGACTCCTTCGGTGGGGCCGGTGGTGGGTGTCCAGCGCTGCGCCGCCTCGTAGGCGCGCCGCAAATCACCAGCGCGCTCCCACAGCCGGCTCGCGACGAGATTTCCCGCGGCCCGAACGTGGAGTCCGAGCGGCGCCAGCCGGAGCAGCGAGTCGAGCGACTCCAGGCATTGCCGGGCGTCCGGTCGTCCCGCGCGAGCGGCGAGCTGTGCGTCGAGGACGAGCGCGAGTCTGCTCGGCCGCGCCGACTCGACCGGGTTCCCCGGCACGCGAGGCAACTGGCGGAGCTGGCCGATCACACGACCGGCGTGCGTCGTGTCGCCGTGGGCCAGCTCGTACTGCGCGAGATCGAAGAGTGCCGTGACCCAGGCGCGACGGTCCGATGCGTCGGTTGGAGGCGGCGCCGTCAGGAGCGGTTTCGTTTCGGCATACTGCGCCGCGCCCGCGGTCGAATCGCCGTCCCAGAACGTCGCGGCGAACATGCGCTCCGCGCGGCGCAACGGCAGATCGGCGGCCGCGCGCAACGCGCGCGTCGGCTGCCCGCCATCCGCCGCGCGAAGGTACTCCGCGTACGCGATGGCCGAGCGATCCTGTTCGGTAGCCGCGCGTGCGCGCACGTCACGAAGGAGCTCGTCCGCGAAGCTCACGTCCCAACCGGTTGCCGAGGACACCGCCACTGCGTAGCCAGCGAGAAACGGGGCGCGCGTGGTGAGGTCGCGAACCGCCTGTGCCCGCGCCACGCTGTCGGGCGCGTAGAAGACGCGGGTCGCCGGGTAATACAACGCGGCCGTGTCGCGCATGAAGTGCTCGATGGCGAGGCGAGCGCGCGCCGTGTCGCCGGCGGCCTCGTACAGGATCGGCATGTGCTCGAGCAACGGCGTGAACGATGGGTCCAGCGAGATGCCCCGCTCGAGCGCCGCGATGGCGCGCCGTCCCGCTTCGTCCGGGCCGACCATCCCCGGGCCATAATGGAACTGGCGGTCGGCGAACTGGCACCAGAGCTCGGGCGAGTCGGGCGCCACCGAGAGCGCGCGTTCGCTGCGCGCGATCGCCTCGGCGTACGTGGTGTAGGCGCTGTCCGGATCGATCGTACCGAGGGCGAGGCGGTCGCGCGTGCCGAGCTTGTCGGCGTGGAGTATGGCGATCTCGTGGCCGCGCGCACCGCGCGGGTCGACGGTCCAACTCGCCGCACTACTCAGCGCCAGCCCGGCGAGCGCGAACGTGGAGTCGATCGCGATGGCATCGGCAAACCGGACGGCCGCTTCGGCATAACGCCCCGCCCGATAATGCGCCTGCCCGGCGAGGTACGCCTCGAGCGCGGCGATGGGCGTGCTCGCCAGCGACGCCGCGCGCTGGTCGGGCTCCCCCGCATCACGGGCGAGCAGCTTGGCGATGACCGAGTCGACGAGTACCGCGAGTGCCGAGGCCGGGCCGGTCGCGGACGCACGGCCACGCTCGTCGCCGTTAGGCACGGCCACCAGCGTGGCGCTGAGCGTCAGTCGATCGGCCGCGCCCACGACGTCGCCCTCGATGAGCCGGCCGGCGCGAAGCTCCCGCGCCATCCGAACCTCATCGGCGCGCGCGAGGTCGTCGGTCTGGCTCCCGCCGGCGCGGCGCCAGGCCGCGAGCGCCGTGCGTTGGTCGACGGTGCGCGGCGTTCGTACGAGCTTGGCGGCAATGAGGTCGACCATCCCCTCGCGCAGATAGCGGAGCGACGGGTCGGCGGAGGCAACGCGGAACGGGACGACGGCGATGAGCGCGGGGTCCGTGGCGTGCGCGCTCGAGGGAGCACGCGTGATGAACATTGCAACCCCCGCCGCGGCCCCCACGACGCCGAGCGCGATGACATCGGTCACCCAACGCCTCGGCCGGCCACGCTGGCCGACGGTCGCGAGCCTGCTCGCGTCCGCGGTCGCGGTGGTGAGGCCATCGAGCGCGGCGGCGATCTCGCGCGCGCTCTGCGGCCGCGCCGCCGGATCTTTCTCGAGACAACGGATGACGAGCGCGCGGAGGTCGGCCGGAGAGCGCAGAGGCTGCGGGCTGGGGTGGGAAAGCGCCATGACGGTAGCCCGCGGCACACGGCGCGTCAACGATGGCAACAGCCTTCGTGCTATCGCTTCGCCCCGCCACGCTGCAACATTACCGCATGCCGATCCTCGAAGCCATCCGGCTCGCCCTCGCGCAGATCCGCGTGCAGAAGCTCAAGAGCTTCTTCACCCTCATCGGCGTCGCCATTGGCGTCATGTTCCTCATCGCCATCGTCTCCATCGTCGAGGGGATGGGCCGGTACATGGAGGATGACCTCGTCGGGAAGATCATCACCAAGAACTCCTTCGATTTGCGGCGCACGCCCAACATCCAGCTCGGCGACGTCGACGAGTCGGAGTGGCGCTCGTGGCGCAGCCGGCCCCGCATCACCGAAGATGATGTGCCGGTGGTGGCGGCCGCCCTGCCCCCGAGTGCCCGCTGGGCGATGGTCGCCGGCGGGTCGCTCACGCTCGAGTCGCGGTACGCGAGGCCGCGCCGGGTGGACATCAAGTGCGTGGACGGCGCGTGGTTCGACATCAAGAACATGGGCGTCTCCGAAGGTCGGCTGCCGTCGCCGCAGGAGTACGCGCTCGGCACGCCGGTCGTGGTCATCGGCGAGGACGCGCGGAAGCACTTCTTCCCCGGCGTGAGTCCCATCGGGCGCGAGCTTCGCATCGGCCGTGTGCCGTACACCGTGATCGGCGTGGCCGAGAAGCAGGGCAGTGTGTTCGGCATGTCCATGGACAGGTTCGCCATCGTGCCGTACCACGCGCCCGTGCACCGGCTCATCAAGCGCTTCAAGGTGATCGACGGCATCACGATCCAGACAGCCACGGAGCAGGAGCTCGCGCCGACGATGGAAGTGGTGCGCCAGGTGATGCGCATTCGGCACAAGCTGCGTCCCAACAGCCGTGACGACTTCACGCTCCAGACGCAGGACTCGGCGCTCGCGTTCTGGCGCAAGATCCAGGGCTACCTCGTGCTGGCGGGCGTCGCCCTTCCGGCCATCGGGCTGCTCGTGGGCTCGATCGTGATCATGAACATCATGCTCGTGGCCGTGGCCGAGCGCACGCACGAGATCGGGATTCGCAAGGCGTTGGGCGCGAAGCGCCGTGACATCCTGTCGCAGTTCCTCGCCGAATCGACGACGCTCGCCGTCATCGGCGCGTCGGTCGGGATCCTCGCCGGCTTCGGGCTGGCGAAGCTGATCGCGGCCGTGTCGCCGCTGCCCGCGGCGGTCGCGCTCTGGTCGGTGGTGGTCGGTGTCATGGTGGGCGCCGGCGTGGGCATCGTGTCGGGCGTCTACCCCGCCACGCGCGCGGCGCGCCTCGACCCCATCGCCGCGCTCCGGCAGGAGTAGCCAATGCGCTTCCGCGACCGCGTGTCGAGCCTCGCCGAGGGCGTGTGGATCGCCATCGACGCCATCCGCGCGAACAAGGTGCGCGCCGCGCTGACCATCCTGGGTATCGCCATCGGCGTGTTCGTGGTGGTGCTGATGTCCGCGCTCATCAACGGCATCAACACGAGCGTCGCCGCGGAGTTCGAGAAGGCCGGCCCCACGACGTTCTTCGTGAACCGCTTTCCGATCGTGCTCGAGGGGTGCACCGACGACGAGGCGAGCTGCAAGTGGCGCAACAACCCGCCGCTGCGGCTGTCGGAGGCGGCCGCCATTGAGCGGTTGTCGAGCGTGCAGGACGTGACGATCCGGAGCGGCACGTCGGCCCCGGCCAAGTACCGCGATCGCGTGCTGTCGGGCGCCCAGGTGAGCGCGTACACCGCGAACTGGATCGAGGTCACGGGTGGCGACATCGTGCAGGGCCGCAACTTCACGCCGGCCGAGGCGACGAACGGGGCGCGCGTGGCGGTGATCAACGAGACGATGGTCCAGCGGCTGTTCAGCGGCATCGATCCGTTGGGCAAGGACGTGCTGCTCAACCGCTCGCCGTTCATGGTGGTGGGGGTCTACAAGTCGGGCGGCGACTTCTTCGACGATCCGCGCCCCGAGGCGTACGTGCCGTTCGCGGCCGGGCGCCGCTACCTCAACCTGTGGATCGACTGGATCGATTTCACCGTGCGCCCGAAGCCGGGCGTGGCCCGCGACGAGGCGATCGACGATGTGGTGGCCACCATGCGGGGGCTGCGCGGCATGCGCCCCAGCCAGCCCGACAACTTCGCGGTGATCACGCAGGACAAGCTGTTCGAGACGTGGGGGCGGATGACCAACGTCTTCTTCATCGTGATGCTGACGCTCTCCGGTGTGGGGCTGATGGTGGGCGGCGTGGGCGTAGTGGCGATCATGATGATCTCCGTCACCGAGCGCACCCGCGAGATCGGCGTGCGCAAGGCGTTAGGTGCCACGCGCGGCATCATCCTGTGGCAGTTCCTCATCGAGGCGGCGACGCTCACCGCCGTCGGAGCGATCATTGGACTGCTGGTGGGGTGGGGACTGGCCGTGGTGGTGCGCAACGCGACCCCGGTGCACGCGGTCGTGCAGCCGATGGCGATCGCGGTGGCGTTCCTCGCGAGCGCGCTCACCGGGGTGTTGTTCGGTCTGCTCCCGGCGTCGAAGGCGGCACGGCTCGATCCCATCGACGCATTGCGGTACGAGTAGGTCCCGTCCGTCATACGGAAACGAGTTGACGAGCGGGCCGAGGACTTCGAGGTTTCTGCCATGAGAGCCATCCGCGTTCACGAGCCGGGCGGCCCCGAAGTCCTCAAGCTCGAGGAGGTCCCCGACCCGCAACCCGGGCACGGCCAGGTGCTCGTCCGCATCGAGGCCATCGGGGTCAACTTCGTCGACGTCTACCAGCGGACCGGACTCTACCCCGTGAAGCGCCCGTACACGCCGGGGCGGGAAGGCGCGGGCGTGGTGGTCGCCGTCGGTGATGGCGTCACGCAGCCGCGCGTGGGCGACCGCGTGGCGTCGGAGCAGTTCGCCGGCTCGTACGCCGAGCTGGCGCCGGCCCCGGCCGACCGAGTCGTTAGGCTTCCGGACGGCGTCGACACGCGGACCGGTGCGGCGGTGATGCTGCAGGGGCTCACCGCGCACTACCTCGTGACCTCGACGTTCCCGCTGAGGCGCGGGGATCGCTGTCTCATCCACGCCGCGGCCGGCGGCGTCGGCCTCCTCTTCTGCCAGATGGCGAACCGGCGCGGCGCGTGGGTCGTCGGCACGACCTCGACACCCGAGAAGGCCGCGCTGGCGCGTGAGGCGGGCGCCAACGAGGTCATCCTCTACACCCAGCAGGATTTCGCCGCCGAGGTGAGCCGCCTGACGGGAGGGAAGAAGCTGCAGGTCGTCTACGATTCAGTGGGTAAGACGACGTTCGACGGCAGCCTCGACTGCCTCGCCCTGCGCGGGATGATGGTGTTGTTCGGCCAGTCGAGTGGCCCGGTGCCGCCGGTGGATCCCATGGTGCTCAATCGCAAGGGGTCGCTCTTTCTCACGCGACCGAACCTCGCGGACTACGTCGCCACGCCCGAGGAGCTTGCCGGCCGCGCGGCCGAACTGCTCGGATGGGTTGCCGCGGGCGAGCTGCGCGTGCGCGTGCACCGGGTGTACCCGCTCGCGCAGGCGGCCGAGGCACACCGTGCGCTGGAATCACGCGCGACGGTGGGGAAGGTGTTGCTCACGCCGTGAGGGGCCTAACGCCGCCGCTTCCCTTTGCGCTTGCCCTTCTTCGGTCGCTTCCCCGTGTGCCTCGCGCTCGTGCTCCGCGGGCCGGGGCCCGGTCCGGCCTGCGCCGAGAGTGCGGCCATGTACGCGCCGAGCGTCCCGTCGAGCTCCATCTCGACGTAGCGTGCGCCGGCGGCCTCGGCCGCCTGCGCGCGGAGCACTTCCCCGACGTCGTCGGGCGAGAGATCGTGCTCGAGATCGGCGTCTGCGAGAACCTCGTGCAGCACCTCGAGCATCTCGCGCGCGACGGTGCGTGAAGGGGCGGGCGACAGCGCCCGTGGGACCTCCACGCCGCGCGTGAACGTCGAGATCACCCCTTCGATGGCCAGCGCGGGCGGAAGCAACGCGCTCACCGCGGCCAGCGCGTCCGCCGCGGCGGCGCCGAGCCCCGGCTCGGGCTCGACCACGAACACCATCCCCGGCGACCGGAGGTGGAGCACGCCGTCGAACGGGAGCAGGCGGCCGAAGCCGATGCATCCCGGCGCATAGAGCACGGGCGACGAGTGCTCGTGCACCTCGTACGTGCGACCGTCGGTCAGCGAGCGCAACGTCGCCCGGTTGTCGCCCACCGTCAGGCACTCGAACACCCCGGTGAACGACGCGAGCAGCGCCTCCGCCAGGCGATGTTGCCGCGGAAAGAGCTCGCTGAAGTGCTCGCTGTTCGCCAGCTCGCCGATGATCGACGCGTCCGACGCCATCGTGACGCGGTCGGCGAGGCTGTACTCCTGCTCGCGCACCAGGTGCGCGAAATCGGCCGGTTGACTGGCGTGCGCGCCGAACGACCCCGCGCTCCAGCACTCGAACTCCCACGACGCCGCGTCGCGCTCGACGGCCAGCAGCGGCCCCTGGCTGAACGCCGACACCTCGGCGCGTGCGAACAGTGGCTCCAGGAGCGAGACGTACGCGGATTCGGGCGGCACCGGGTACGCGGCGAGCACCTGCTGTCCGTCGCGGTCGGTCCCGAGATGACACGACACGTCGAACTCTTCGAGCCCGATCTCGTGAAGGATGTTCGACGCGTCGGCGAGCGCCGCCTCGCGCCGGGCGCGCGACGGCCGAACCACGTGGGGCAGCCGCTCCGGGAGGAGCGTCTGCACGAGCTGGTCGAGCGCCTGTGGGTCGAAGGCGGCGTCGAGCCCCATGCCGGCGGGGTGGATGTCGGGAAGCGGTCGCGGCGGGCTACGGTCGAGCGCCGTGGCGACGAGCGATCGCGCGAGCACGCGCACCGTCAACGAGATCGGCGCCAGCTCGGCATCCAACTCGGCGAGCAGGTCGGGCGGCAACTCCACGTACTCCGCATCGCTTATCGATTGGTCCAGCAGCGTCTCCACGGAGAGCATGGCGTCGAGCGTGGTGCGCAGCTCTCCGGTGATGGGACGAACGATGAGCTTCGTGCCATCGGTCCCATCGCCGAAGACGAGCGGCAGGGACGGCGCGGTGGACGGGCGGCGCGGCTTGCGCGGCGTGTGTGACATCAGGACGCTCGGCGTGGGGTCATCGAGCGGAATATGGAGAGCGCGGGCGGCGCGCGCGAATGCACGCCGGGGTGAGGTCCGGTCGTGCTCGCTGGCGTCGCCACCGCCGGGTGTCGGGGAAGGCGGTGGCGGCGTTACCGATTCCAGGCCGCGGAAACCGCGCACCCCTTCTCCATGTCGTCCGCCACCAGGATCAGTCGGTGATCGTGGTCGCTGTAGAGGACCTCGATGTTCACGCCGGCTTCGGCCATGCGGCGCGTGAGCATCCCGAGCTGGCCAGGCACCTCCTGCTTCAGTCGCTGCACGAGGACGTCGCGTTTCGCGAGCACGCGGATGCCTGCCGCTTCGAGCGCGCGGCGGGCCGCGGCGCCATCGGCGAACAGGAAGTGGGCGATGCCGGCGCCGTTCACGACGAACGCGCCGCCGCCCTCGATGCTCACGCCGGCCCGGCCTAACGCCTCTCCCATTTCGGCCAGGGCGCCGGGGCGGTCGGGGAGCGCGATCGCCAGGTCGTTCATGCGTTGCTCCCGCTCGCTGTTCGGATGGTTGCCTCGTGCCGCACCGGCGTGCTGCACGAGCTGGCGATGAAGCAGCGCGCGTGCGCCGTGTCGTGGAGTCGCGCCGCCAGGACTTGGTCCGATCCTTCCGCGACCGTCACCACGGGCGACAGCGTCACCGACTCGACTCTGCCTCCCCCCATCCCTGTCCGTGACCAGCGTTCCGCGCGGGTGGTCCTCGTACTCGACCACGCGGACGCCGTGCCGGGCGCATAACGCGAGGTAGGAGAGCATGTGGCAGGCGGCGAGCGACGTCAGGAAGATGTCCTCGGGGTTGTGCAGCGTCGGGTCGCCGCGGTACGCCGGGTAGGCCGAGCCGATCAGTTCGGGCTTGCCCTCGACGAGTACCCGATACTCGCGGCCGTACCCGGCGTAGGTCGCCGTTCCGTCGCCGAGGTCGCCGGTCCAGATGAGGTGGGCGGCGTAGTCGTGGGTCATGGTGTGCGTCGTTTCGGGAGCACGTGCGTTGGCGGACGTCATGTGGTCGTCGCACGATAACCGGGCGATCTTTCGCTCCGGAGCGAAACGTCCACGTGCTATCGTACGGAGCATGCGACCCATCCCCGAGCCTGACGTCTCCCGCGTGGCGGGCATGATCGGTGAGCCGGCTCGCGCCGCGATGTTGTCCGCGCTGCTCGGCGGGCAGGCGCTGCCGGCGGGCGAGCTCGCGCGCCTGGCCGGCGTGCTGGGCGTGCTCGTCACGGACCGGTTGCTGGAGCGGCGGCTGCTGCGGGGCGGCGCCGGCTTCCAGCTCACCGACGCGGGCGATCGGTGGCTTCACACGTTAGGTGTCGACGTCGATGCCCTGCGCCGGTCGCGGCGCACGCTCGCGCGGCCGTGCCTCGATTGGAGCGAGCGCCGCGACCACCTGGCCGGTGCTGCGGGCGCGGCCATCGCGAGTGCCATGCTCGAGCGTCGCCGGCTCGTGCGGGTGGACGGCACGCGCGCCGTGCGGTTGACGCTCAGGGGACGCGAGGGGCTCTGCCGGTCGCTGGGGCTCGAGATTCACGAAGGCAGCCGGTCCTGACCGCCGGTCACCGCCGGATGCGCCGAGCGCGCCGGGCTTCCACCCGGCGCGCTCGTGGTTCGTCCGCCTGTACCGCCACTTACCGCGGCGGCACCGGCACCGGCTCCGTCTTCGGAACCGGCCCACCCATCTGGACGCTCCGAATCTCACGATCGAACGACTCGGCCAGCGTCCCCAGCTCCACCGGCACCACCGACGGGTCGTCCTTGCGCCCTTCCACGCGGGCGAGGCTCAGCTGCGCCTTCGTATAGTTGCCGTCAACCGCGACCGCCGCCTGATACGCCTGCGCCGCCAGCGCGAAGCGCCCCGTGTGCTCGAGCGCGATCCCCAGGTTGTTCTGGAACACGGCCACCGTGGAGTCGAGCTGCGCCGCCCGCGCGAGCGGACCGAGCGCCTCCTCGTGCCGGCCCTGCTGAATCATGAGCAGCCCCATGTTGTTCATCGACCAGACGTCGGCCGGGTCGTGGGACAGCGCCACCCGGTACGACGCGATCGCTTCGTTAGGCTGGTTGAGCGCGGCGTGCACGCGGCCCATCAGGCGATACGCCTCGCCGGACGTCGAGTCGAGCGCGAGCGCGGCGGTGACGCGGTCGCGGGCGTCCTTCGGGCGCCCCTGGTCGAGGTGCACGCGGGCGAGGTTGAGCAGCGTCTTCACGTGCTTCGGGTCGAGCTCGAGCGAGCGCACGAGCGCGCTCTCCGCGCGGGTGAGATCGCCGGACTTCCACGCCGAGAGGCCGAGCATGTAGTGGCCCCACGGGTTGTTCGGTTGCTGCTCGGCGTACGTGGAGAAGAGCTGCGCGGCGTCGGCGTAGCGCTTCTCCCTGTACACGCTCTCGGCCTCGGTGAGCGCCACCTTCTGCACGACGACCTTCTCCGGCGCCACGTTCCCGCCGGACGAATCGGGGGTGCCCGACGTGGCGACCGGCGTGGTGGACGGGTTGGCCGGCTCGCCCCCCGCTTCCTTGGTCTCGCCGCCGCAGGCGGCCGCGACGATCAGCGCGGCGCTGGCGAGCGCGAAGCCCATCGCGCGCAGGGTGGTGAAGCGATCGTCGGTGATGTGCGTGGTGCGAAGCATGACTTCCTCCTATGGTCAGGCGCCTCGGCGAGGCGCGCATCGGGTGAGTTGCGGGCACTCGTTAGGGCAATCGAGGGCCCAACCCGCGGGAGGAGTCATGGCGTGGCGTAAGTGATTGGCGGACGGCTACATGGCGAGTGGAGTGCGTTCCGGGAACGCGGCCGTTGTGTTCGAGTGGACACGCTCCCGGAGGGGGCGATGTGTTCTGGTGGACACAATCTCGAGGTCGGGCCGGCTCCAGGAACCGCGAGCGCCAAGCACTTACTTCCGCCCGCCCGGAACTGCGACGCAGACGACTCTGTGCGCGCCGGCGCGCAGACGCAGAGGGCGCTGACACGGCGGAACAGCGGAACGGCGGAACTGCAGACAGGATGGACAGGATGGCCAGGATGAACAGAGACCGAGCACCACGGAACGAAGACGCTGTCGGGCCTGCTCGGCCGCCGATGGATCTCCTCGGTGCCTTTCATCCTGTCCATCCTGTCGCCGTCGTTCCTTCTGGGGCCGGCGGGAGGATGCGGCGGCGGTCCGAGGGGCGTGCGCCGTGAGCCGGTAATCGGGTAATCGGGGTCAGAGTCAGCGGTCAGAGTCGCGACTCTGACCCCCTTGAACCCGGGCATCCCGACCGCGCAGGCGGTCCTCCGCGCCCTCCGCGGTTGACTGCCGTTCCCGCCGTGTCTGCCGTGTCTGCGCCATCAGCGTTCGCTGTTGCTGCGTCGTCTGCGTCGTCTGCGTCGCAGTTCGCGTCGCAGTTCCCCGCGCCGTCCTCGGTTCCAGCCGTTGCTGCGCCGGCGCCCGCGTCAGCCGGCGCTGCGTTCGCCGTTCCGTTGTTGTTCCCACGCCCGCCGGCTCCCGAACCCATACTTCCGGGCACCGTCCCGAAACCGCCACGTGCGACCACGCATGATGCCGCTCACGACCCGCGTTTGCTCACCCCATGCCGGCGCATGATCTTGAGCAGGCTCGCATGGTCCGCGAGCCCCAGCTCCTGCGCCGTGCGGGTGATGTGCCACTCGTTGCGCTCCAGCGCCGAGACCACGATCTGCCGCTCCGCCTCCGCCTTCATCTCGACGAACGTCCGCGCGTCGCCACGCGTCGACTCGTCAGGCACACTGCCCACCAGCTCCGGCGGTACGTGCTCGGGGCCGATCACGTCGCCGTCGCTGTCGATCACCATCCGCTCCACCACGTTGCGCAGCTCGCGCACGTTGTTGCGCTTCCAGTCGTAGCGCGCGAGGAGCTCGAGCGCCGCCGGGGCGACCGCCTTGCGCCGCACGCCGAAGCGGTCGCAGATGGCGGCCACGAGATGGTCGGCCAGCTCCGGCAAATCCGACAACCGGTCCCGCAGCGGCGGCACGCGCAGCACGTGCACGTTCAGGCGAAAGAGCAGGTCCTGCCGGAAGCGGCCGGCCGCCACGTCCTCGTCGAGGTTGCGATGCGTGGCCGCGACCACGCGCGCCGGCACCTCCACCCCGCGGCTGGCGCCGAGCCTGACGACCACGCGCTCCTCCAGCACGCGAAGCAGCTTGGCCTGCGCCGCCAGCGGCAGCTCGCCGATCTCGTCGAGGAAGAGCGTCCCGCGCGCCGCGCTCTCGAACGCGCCCTTGCGCGTGGCGTGCGCGCCGGTGAACGCCCCACGCTCGTGCCCGAACAGCTCGCTCTCCACGAGATGCTCGGGCAGCGCCGCGCAGTTCACCGCCACGAAGGGCTCCTTCACGCGGCCGCTCAGCCGATGGATGTCGCGGGCAACCAGCTCCTTACCCGAGCCGCTCTCGCCGATGATCAGCACCGGACTCGGGATGGGCGCCACGCGCGCCATCCCGTCCTTGAGGCGCTGCATCGCCGGGCTCGCGCCGCGCAGCGCGGTATCCTCGGCCGCATAACGACGGAGCGTCGTCACCTCGGCCAGCAGCGCCCGCCGCTCGATCGCCGTCTCCACCTCGCGCGCCACGCGCTCCACCGGGTCTGCCTTGTCGATGAAGGTGTACGCGCCCAGCCGCATCGCCTGCACGCAGCGGTCGAAGCTGCCCGTGCCCGTATACACGATGACCGGCACCTCCACCCCGCGCTCCTTGAGCGCGCGCAGCACCGCGAAACCGTCCTTGCCCGGCATCTCGAGGTCGAGGATCATGCAGTCCACGGCCTCCGTCGCCACGAGCTCCAGCGCCTCATCGCCGCCGAGCGCGATGCGCGTGTCCAACGCCGCAAGGCGCCGCAGGTCGTACGCATACTGTTCGGCCATCGCGGCCACGTCGTCGACGATCAGGACGGTGTGCATGTCGGAAGCTCGATGGTGAACGTCGTGCCCTTGCCCGGCGCGCTCTCGACGCGCACGGATCCGTGCAGGTCGGCCGTCAGGCGGCGCACGACCGACAGCCCCAGGCCGGTGCCGTCCGCCTTCGTCGTGAAGAAGTCGTCGAACGCGTGCGCGAGCTCCTGCTCGCTCATGCCGCGGCCCGTGTCGGCGATCGCGATGCGCACCATGCCTTCGCGCGTGGGCGACGTGGCGATCGTCACGTCGCCGCCGCGCGAGTCGAGGCTCTCCACGGCGTTGCGAACGAGGTTGTCGAGGATGCGGCGGACGATCACCGGGTCGCCGAGTGCCCGGGGTAGCCCGTCGGCGAACCGCGTTCGCACGTTTACCTTGTCTGAAGTCGCCGTGGAGGCAGCGAGCTCGCGGACGATGCCGTTCACGTCCACCGCGCGGTGCTCCATGCCCGGCGTCAGTCGCGCGTAGTTGCGCGCGAGCGTGTCGAGGTAGCCCACGCTCGACTCGAGCGTCGAGCGCCGCTCGGCGAACACCGAGGCGAGCTCCTGCGGCGCCTGCTCCTGCACCTGCACGAGATGTCGCAGCACGTTGCGGATGGGGATGAGCCCGTTCTTGATGTCGTGGTTCACCTGCCGCGCCATGTCGCCGACGGTCGCTCGGCGCTCGGCCTGGCGGAGTCGGGCGGCGCTGGCGCGGAGTCGCGTGGACATGGCGCCGAGCCGCCGGGCGAGGGTGCCGATCTCGTCGTCGCGGCCGGCGGTGACCGCCAGCTCCGGGCCCTCGAGATCGATGCGCGACGTGGCCTGGGCGAGCGCGGCGAGCGGCTCGCTGAGCCGGGCGGACAGGAACGCCGCGAGCGCCATCGCGCCCGCGAGCACGAGCGCGATGGCGGCGACGAACCACCGGTCCACGTCGCGGCGCAGCGCGGCGAGCTCGGGGATCGTGTATTCGACCACGAGCCGGGCGGGCGTTAGGCGCGCCGAATCCTCGACGGTGGCGTACGGAATGGGGAGCTCCGCGACGACGCCATCGCGGGAAGCACGGCCCTCGACCGGGAGCCTGAGGGTTCCTCGACTCCGGCCCTTCGGGCCTCCGCTCGGAATGACATGCTCGTCGAGTGACGACGTGCCGAGCGTCTCAGCCGGCGTGACGAGGGAGATCGCGAGCCCCGCCTCCCTCGCGAACCGCCGGAGGAAGGCGCCGTCGACCGTGATGCCACCCACGAGATCGAACCGGCGGCCCGCGATGTCGACGGAATCGGTGCGCGCGAGTGCGAGGAACGGACCCTCGGGCGCGCGCGCCCTGACCAGTGCCGCGCCGTCGGTTGCCGCGAGCAGCCGAGGCAGGTCGGGTTCCAGCCGGTCGAACTCGTTGCGGAAGTGTCCCGAGCTCACGATGCGTCCCCGGTCGTCCTGGAGCTGGAGCATCGAGAGGCCGGTGGTGCGCATTGCCTGCTCCGCCCAGTCGAGCACGTACGCGCGCTCGCCGGCATCGCCGCGGACGGCGGCGAGGCGAAAGCGGTCGTCCGTGCGCAGGGCGCGCGCGAGGCTCGACAACCGCGCGGCGATCGATGCGCTCTCGCGCTCGAGATCCTGCCCCGCCACACGTGCCAGCCCCTGCACGCGCCGCTCGTGCTGGGCGACGAGCCGCGTTGTCAACTGGCGCCGCACGCCGAAGGCGAGGAGCGCGAGCGGGATGATCGTCGCGAGGGCGAACGCCGCGAGGAGGCGGGACCGGAAGCTCACGGGCGCGCTCCGCCGCCGGCCATCGCCGGAGCGGTGATGGTGACCGTGCTGTCCCATGCCATCGTCAGCCCGAGCCGGTTGCGCCTGACGACGGCGTGGAGGCGCGTGTCGATGAGCGGCGCGACCCGGCGCGACAGCTCCAGCGGCGACGCACCTGCCGTGAGCCAGGGCGCCGACATCAGGAGGCGTTCGACGTCGCGGCATGGCGCGAGCGAGTGGCGGGGCAGGGAGACGACGAACGCGAGCTCGCTCCCGGCGCGGAGCGCGGTCGTGAGCTCGTCTGGCGCGAGGGGAGCGGCCGTGGCGCGCGCGCCGGCCTCGAGCAGCCCGGGCGCGAGCAGCGCGAGCGAGGTGTCGGGCGCGTCGCTCCGACCGATGGCGGCGAGCGCCACGAGCCGCTCCGCCAGTGCGCGCGCCGTCGGCTCATCGCGACGAAAGACCAGTCGCGAGCTCGCGCGCGCGCTCGATGTCGTTCTCGCCGGGGTGGCGGGCGTCGTCCCGCAGCTCGCGACATCGTTCCACCAGTACGGCCCCTCGGCGGCCCGAGCGTCCGATCGCACGGCGTCGCGCGCGAGCGTGGAGCGGAAACCGAACGTCAACCCCGCGAGGCTGTCGGACCGCACCGCGGACGCGGCGCCGAGCGGCTGACGCCGCGGCGCGAGCAGCGCCCACGTGCGATCCCACGCCAACGGCATGGATGCGAAGTCGGGCCGCGCGGCCGCGTAGGCCGCGAGCGCCGGGTCGTCGGTGAGCAGCAGGTCGATGCCGGTGTCGATGAGGTCGCGCGCGTCGGATGCGCCGGTGGCGTGAATCGTCAGCCGCGGCCCATCGGCGGCGCTCACCGGTTCGAGGAGCAGGCTGGTGCGCGAGGTCGGAGCGGCGTCACGAATGCGATACGGCCCGGTCCCCTCCGGCCATCGCGCCCGCGCATCGCGCCGCACCACGGCCGACTCGGGGTCGCCTAACGAGGCAAGCGGAGAGCCCGGAAGCGCGATCTCGAGCGTGCTGTCATCGATCGCGACCGCGCCATCGGCGAGGCGTCGTGCCAGCACCGCCGGGGCGGCGGCGCCCGTCGCGCGCCAGCTCGCGACCACGTCGCTCGCGGTGAGCCCGTCTCCATCCCGGAACCGCGCTCTGTCGCGCAGGACGAGCCGCCAGCGCGTGGCGCCCTCCACCGGCGTCCAGGACTTTGCGAGCCCCGGCATCAGCCGGCCGAGGCAGTCCACGCGAATCAGGGTTTCGTACGCGTGCGCGAACACGAACCGCTCCCCCGGGTTCGACGGCAAGGGCGCGTTCGACGGGTCGATCGCCCACGTGGACACCACCGACGCCGACTCGGCGAACGGCACTGGCGCGGGAACGGCTGTGCAGGCGGCATCGGCTGGTGACACCGTCGGGCGCGCCCGGGCACCGCCGCACGCTCCGGCGAGCAGCGCGGCGGTCGCGAGAATGGCTGGTTGTCGTTTCTGGCCTACCAGACGCGCCATCGACCGGACCAATGCTGAAGCAGCGCTCGACGACCGCGACACCGAGCGGGGCCTCCGCCGCGGGCACCACGTAGCGATTACCCCGGCCTGGAGCGGTCGGCGCCTGTCACTCGATTAAGAATGCGTGAGAAGTGTACGTGGCCGGCGGCCGGTGCGCCTCCTAGCCGGGCGGCGCGGCCAGGCGAGCGTCGCGGCGCCTTACCATTATCTCATGATCTTCGCCCGCAAATCCCGCCGTCGTGAGCGACTGCGGGCCGAGCCGTTCCCGGAGAACTGGCGGCGGCTGGTCGACCGCCGCGTGCCCCTGTTCCAGCGCCTGCCCGAGGCCGACCAGCAGGAGCTGCTCGGGCACGCGCGCGTCCTGCTCGAGGAGAAGCACTTCGAGGGCGCGGGCGGACTCCTCATGCGCGACGAGGTGCGCGTGACCGTCGCCGCGCAGGCGGCGCTGCTCCTCCTGCATCGCGACACCGACTACTTCCCGCGCCTGACGTCGATCATCGTCTACCCGAGCGGGTACGTGGCGCGGGAGGCGACCCACGCCGAGGGCGGGATCTGGTCGGAGGAGGACGAGCATCTCCTCGGGCACACGCAGCGCGACCTGCGCGCCCTCGTGCTCGCGTGGGACGAGGTGCGGGCCGGGGCGGCCGATCCGGACGACGGCGAGAACCTCGTGCTCCACGAGTTCGCGCACCAGCTCGACTTCGAGGACGGTGATACGGACGGCACCCCGGCACTCGACAGCGGCGCCGAGGTGCGCTCGTGGGCGCGCGTCCTCGGCGAGGAGCTCGAGGCCCTTCGCCGCGCGGCCGATGCCGGCGAGCCGACGCTGCTCGACCCGTACGGCGCGGAGGACGCCGCCGAGTTCTTCGCGGTGGCCACGGAGGCGTTCTTCGAGCGCGCGTCCGAGCTGCGCCAGCGCCACCCACGCCTGTACGAGGAGCTCCGGCGGTTCTACCGGCAGGACCCGGCGGAGTGGCGGAAGTCCGATGACTGACGACGGCCTGCCACACTCCCCGACGGTGAGCTCGCTTCCAACGGACGAGTTCACTAATTGTAATTCACTAAGAGTGAATTACATTGAGCGAATCACCTGTCCGCTGCCCGCCCGATGACCAATCGCCTGTCCGACCTCCGCGACGTCCGCAACCCGTTCGAGTTCGGCCGCGAGCTCGACGAGAGCGAGCTGGTCGACCGCCGGCAGGAGCTCGAGCTGATCGAGCGCGCCATCGTCAACCGCGGGAAGTTCTTCCTCATGGGCCCGCGGCGCTTCGGCAAGACGTCCATCCTCAACGCCGTCGAGCACCGCGTCTCGGCTCGTGGCGCGGTGGTGCTGCGCTACGACGCCGAGGCGTACGAGACGACCGCGCTGCTCGCGCAGGCGATCCTGACCGGCGCCGCGCGGAAGCTCGCCGGCCCGCTCGACCGCGTGGGCGACACCGTGCGCCGCGTGTTCGGCAGACTCCGCCCCGAGATCAACTACGACCTCGCCGACCAGCGGCTCTCGGTGTCGATCGGCACCGTGGACCGCGCGACGGAGCTCCCGGTGCTGAGCCAGGTGCTCGACGGCATCGAAGCGATGGCCGCCGAAGCGGCGGGACCGGTGGCCGTGGTGATCGACGAGTTCCAGCAGATCATCGCCGAGCACGGGGAGACCGCCGAGAAGCAGCTCCGGGCGACCGTGCAGACGCACCGCCACGTCGCGTATGTGTTCGCCGGCTCGAAGACGCGGCTCCTCGCCGACATGACCGGCGACCCCGGGCGCGCGTTCTGGAAGCTCGGCGAGCGTCACTTCCTGGGCCCCGTCCCGCGACCCGAATTCCTCGCGTTCCTGCGCCGCGGCTTCGAGACGTACCGGCACGCGGCCGACGACGCCGCGCTCGTGTCGCTGCTCGACCTCGCGGAGGACGTGCCGTACAACGTGCAGCGCCTCGCCTACGTCGCGTGGGAGCTCCTCCGCGTCGAGCCCGGCGCGCCGCTCACCGCGGCCACGGTCACGCGCGCGCTGGCCACGATCGTCGCGCAGGAGAACCCCGCCTACGCGCAGCTCTGGACGAGCCTAACGACCCCGCAGAAGAAGGTGCTCAAGGCGGTGATTCTCGAGGGAGGCCGGAGCCTCACCTCGGCCGACGTGCTCCGGCGCCACGGCGTGGCGGCGGCCACGATGCACAAGACGCTCGGGATTCTCGACGAGAAGGGCATCGTGCGCGAGGACGAGTCCGAGGCGTCGCCGCGGTACCGGCTCGAGGACCCGTTCTTCGGCGCGTGGCTCCGGCACGTGCAGGAGGGGCCGGAAGGATCGGGGTGACCCGGTGTGTCGAGCCAACAGGGTTCTCGGCGCTGCCGCTGGGGCCAGGCGGCCGACCGTGACTAGATTCCGTGTGAACCAACGCGCGAGCGACGAGGACACATGGACGACGAGCATCACATGATCCCGATGGGCGACGAAGATCAGGCGGAGGGGCCGGACGCTCCGCCGACGGTGAAGGAGCGGAACGCGGTGCAGCAGGAGGTCAACCGCCTGCTCGAGGCGCTCGCGCCGGAGCGCGCCGCGCACCGCACCGGACTCAAGTCCGCCGAGGTGGAGCGGTACCGGACGCCGCGCGGGTGCATCCTGCAGGCCCCCGCCGGTGCGGTGACCGTGTCGTGGTTCGCGGACTCCGCGCAGAGCGCGGAGCTCGGCGAGCTGCAGGTGATGGCGTGGCGCGGGACCGTGTCGCGCCCGGGCTCATCGCAGCGCGCGACCGGCGCCGAGCTCCAGGAGGAGCTGGTGCTGCGCCCGGTCGAGAGCCGGATGGGTGGCGTGGTGTGGCGCGCGGTGGACGGAGGGGCGACGTACTCCACCGACGCGCTGGTGCGGCACTGTACTGAGCTGCTGGAGCAGTGGACGGTGAGCGGCGCCGGGTGACCCGGCGCACACCGACCGGCGCTAGGCGGTCAGCTGGACCGCCTGGGCGTCGCTCGCCATGAGCTCGTCCAGCATCGCCAGCACCGGCGTGCGCGCCGCGACGTTCTTGAGCGCGCCGAAGCCGATGCGGAGCCGGTCGTTGTCCGTGAGCACCTCACGCGAGTTCGCGTTCAGCGTCTCGCGCACCTTGGCGCGAGCCTCGGGGATGAGCGACCGGCCGGTGGGCGGGTAGATCTCGAGCTTCGGCGCGTCGCCACGGACCACGCGAGCCGACCAGAACACCGCCTTCGTCCCGACGCGCTCGAAGCTCAGGACCGAACTCTGGCTGTCGTCGGACTTGAACGCGAGCTGCGTGGGACGTGCGACGCTCCACTTGATCAGGGCGTCGAGCACGGCGACGAGCCGGGGCAGCTCCGTGCCCGAGGTGTCGCGCTTCATCGCGGCGATGAACGCGTCGCGGGCGGCGGGGAGGGTACGACTCATTGATGGTCCTTGGATGTGACATGAGCGGGGGGCACGTGCCCACCCCCGAAACCAGCCCGCATTGGGCGCGGCGGCTCCTATGAAAGAGGGCTCGCGGACCGCGTTCTGTCCAGGGCTGGGGTCACCGGCGCCCAAACAAAGACCGATCATCTCCAGGCGTGACGCGCCTCACGATCGCGCGCCTAACGCGATGCGGCCCGGTCGCCCGTGACCCGGGCGATATACGAGGCGAGGGTGAGCTCTACCTCGTGCCCTTCCCGCGCTTGCGCTTCTGCTCGCCCTTCTTTTTCGACGTGCCCGACCGCAGGCGTGCGCCGGACGAGCCGATCTCCGCCTGCGCAGCCAGCGCCGATGCCCACTCGGCCATCGGCTCATCGAGGGAGAACCGCAGCACCGCCGTGCCCGGCTGGGTCGCCGCGCCGAGGAGGTCCGCGGGAACCTCCATGTCGGGGACGTCCTCGCGGAAGCCGAGCTCCTCCAGGTTTTCGTAGAGCGCGGTGAGCATCGCGCGCGCGGCCTTCGCCGAGGGAGCCGGCTTTCTGGAGACCGGAACCTTCGCGCCGTAGATGAGCGTCGAGATGAACGCCTCGAGCGCAATGGGCGTCGGCAAGGCCTCACGCATGCGCGTGACCCCCTCCGCCAGCAACGAGAGCTGGCGCTCGTCCGCCGGCGCGAAGAGGAGCGCCCCGGGCGATCGGAGCCAGGTGTCGTCGTCGAACGGAATCAGTCGCCCGAGCAGCACCAGGCCGGGGAAAGGTCTCGCCTCCTCGTTATGCTCGTGCACGCGATACACGGCGCCGTCGCGCGCCGAACGGACCGTCAGGAGGCTGCCGTCGACCGCGGTGACCTCGAGGACATCCACGACCGAGCGCAGAAGCGCGCGGGCGAGGGACAGCTGGCGTGCAGGCATGTCGCCGAACGCTTCGTCCGTGAGCGACAGCATCATCGGCCCCTCGATCGCCAGCGAGTCGCGTGACACGAACGTCCACTCCTGCTCGCGCACGCCGCGCGCAAAGTCTCCACTGTCGAGCCCCTTTCGCCGGGTGGCCTCGCCCCAGCGGCCGAAGTACCACCCCGATGCCTGGCGCTCCATGGCGAGGAACTCGTCGCTGAGCGTGAACAGCTCGGGGCGCTCGAACAGGCGGCCGAGGAGCCAGACATGGGCGGTGGGTGGTGGCACGGCCGCGGCCACGATCACCTCATCGCCGTGCGCGTCGGTCCCGAGGACGCATTCGAGGTCGTACCGCTCCATGCCGATCTCGCGGATGAGCGCGGCAGCGTCCCCGAGCGCGGCATTGCGGCGCTTGCGGTTCATACGGATGGGCATCGCATCGAGCGCCGCACGGAGCGTCCCTAACGCCTCCTCGCCGGCCGCCGGCTTGGGGACGGGCGTGCCGCCGGCCAGCTCGGCCATGAGCTGCTCGGTCAGCGCGCGCGGCGAGGGCGAGTGGGCGCACATCCGGGTCATCGGCGGCGGCAATGTCGAGGCTCGCGGGGAGCAGCTCCGGCATCGGGATGGTCGCGCGGGCGACCGCGAGTGACGAGACGACGGCGTCGAGCATCGTGGCGTGAGTGCCGCCGATGGGCCAGACGTGAGGCTCGGCGGCGTCGGAGGGACCGCGCATGTACCGCAATCTTCGGGCGGCGGGCCGAGATGCAAGCGAGCGCGCCCGTTCATCCTGTACCCCGCCCGGGCGCGAGCTCCGACACGACGCGAGCCGCGAGCGGGTCAGGCGCCCGTGACGCGCGCGAAGAACGAGCCGAGGTCGATGACGAGCGATGGGATGGAGCGATCGGGCTGCCACTCGAGCGTGTCGGAGAGGTTCTCCGGCGCGTCGTCGTTAGGTCGCCAGCGCTCGACCGTTCGCGCCTCGGTGTCGACGATCCAGTACTCGGGTACTCCCTTGTCCCGGTAGAGCTCTCGTTTCTTGCCCCGGTCGGTCCGCGACGTGGATGGCGAGAGCACCTCGACCGCGAGGACGAGGCGGCCGACTTCCGTCCACGCGCGCACCGGGGCGCCACCCACGAGCGGAAGCACGAACACATCGGGCTGGACGAACTTGCGAGGGCCGAAGACGACGACGTCGGCGGGGGCCATGAGGGCCTCGCCGATGCCGTGCGCCCTCACGTAGGGTGCGATGAGGAGCAGGAGTTCGCGGACGGCCCGCTGATGCGCGACGCTCGGCGCGGGCGCGACAAGCGAAGATGGGCCGAGGATGGGGCGTCGGCTCGGTGGACGTGCCATCGATTGGACGCCGGCTCGATCGCGGTGGCTCAGAGCAGCGTACGGAGCAGTACGAGCGTTTTCGCGATGACGTCCGTGCCCACCCGATCGACCACTTTGGCGCGCCGTGCACGCCAGTCGAGGCTCCTCACCTGATCGGCGAGGATGACGCCCGCGGCCGGCGCGCCTTCGGGGATCGCGACTTCGAACGGGTAGCCCTTCACGTGGCTCGTGATCGGGCACACGAGCGCCAGGCCGACCTTCGCGTTGTAGGCCGCGGGTGAGAGCACGACGGCAGGCCGGCGGCCCGCCTGCTCATGACCTGCCCGCGGGTTGAAGTCGAGCCACACGACGTCGCCGCGATCGGGCACGACCGCCTTGCCGCGCGGGCTCACCAGACCTCGCGGCCCCGCGGCTGGTCGGCGAGCAGTTCGCCGTGCAGGTTCTGGGGGGTCACCCTCGCCAGCAGCGACTCGAGACTTTCGACCGCGACCGGCTCGGCGACGAGACGGCCGTTCTCGACGCGGAGATCGACGAGCGAGCCCTCGGCGAGGCCCACATCCTCGGCGAGCCCGCGTGGGATTCGCAGGCCCAGGCTATTTCCCCACTTGCTCACGGTCGCGCGCATGGGTGGCTCACCCGGGAGTGTCGGCCTCGACGGCGTGACGTGGTGCCGTTCACTTGGTATATACATGGTATATACGGCTCACCGCAAGGGACGTCACTCCAGACGGAGCGGACGCGGAGGGTCGAGTCGACCACGCGCCGACGATGCGGCCCTACCGGCAACAGAACGTCATCGGATGAATGCGGCGGACGTTGGGCAGTCCCGTTGCTGTTGCCAAATTTGGCCATAGGGCGGCTCTCTCCGACCGGTCGCAGTGCGAGACCCGCGTACGCTGGCGGCGTGACGATCGGGCAGGCGGAGAGGTCTGCACTCGGAGCACGCTCGCCGCCCGTCACACACCTGCGCCACCTGCACCGACGATGATGTCGTTGTCGCACAGCCGGCTCGTATCGCTCGGTGTCTCGCTCCTCGTCGTGACGGGGTGTGCCACCACCAACCGAACCGGCATCACGTCAGGCACCGACGGTCGATCCGCGGTCGAGTCCCGTCGGCGGTCCGCGTCCGAGGCGCATGGCCGCCTCCAGCTTGCCCTCGAGCAGCGCGATGCCGCGGGAGTTGCGGCGGCGCTGCATCCGGAGGCCGAGTTGATCGTGGCGTCGCGCGATACCGTTCGCGGCCGCGCCGACGTTGCGCGCTATCTCACGACAGTCGCCGCCGACAGCGCACAGACAGCACGTTTCACGAAGGGGACATTCGAGCCGTGCCTCGAGGGCGGGGTCCTGGAGTACGATGGGTTTTTCAGCTCGGCACCAATTCCCGGCCTCGACGGCGAGCGGCGCTTCGCCATACTCTGGAGCGCTGACGGGCGCCCGTGACGGTTGCGGCGCTCGCGCAGCTGCAGCGCGGCCCCGTGCGACTGAGCGCCGGGCCGGCCGCGCTCTTCGGAAACTGGACCGTACGCGAGGAGCATCGGAGCGTCTACATCTTCCAGCAGCAGTCGTACTGGTCGAAGATTCCCCCGGAGCCGCAGTCCACGCACGCGTGGGCCCCGGCGTTCGGCGGGACCGCCGAGCTGGCGTTCCTGATGCCGATGTCCCGGCGGCTGCTGGGTGAAGCACGCGCCAGCGTCGCCGCGTTCGGCAACAGCGATGTCCCGTCCACGGAGACGTTCTCCGGCGCGAGCGTCTCGAACCTTTTCATGAAGCTGGGACTCTCCATCGGGCTTGGCTGGTAAGCGCGGAACTCGAGCCAGGCGATTCGGCCACTCACCACATCCTGCAACCGGATCTCGTCAAGCTCGTTAGAGCGTCACGTACTGCCCGAGGAACGCCAGTGCCGTGGCCGTGTCGAGCCGCACGTGGAAGGCGAGCGCCTGGCACCCCTCCAGCAGGACAGCCGACGCCACGCCCACAATCAGGTTCGGGTCCTGGCTCGCGAGGAACATCGGACCGCCAGAATCACCGAAGCACACGCTGCCGTGGCCGCTCTGTCCCTGGGCACCGGTAATGATGATGTAACCCGCGGTCAGAGATAGGACCTTGGCCGTCGCCACCTTGCGCACGCCGTCCAACCCGGACGTCTCCATACCTTGCAGGCGGCTGACACCGTAGCCCACGACGATCGCCCGGTCCCGAGCCAACCCGCCCTGCTCGTTCAACTCGCTCAGGAGGCCGACCGAGGGCAGCTCGTACACGGGAAGGCCGGTGGTCGAGCCCGCGGGCAGGATGATCACGCCGATGTCGTCGTCCGGCGAGGCGAACGCCGTCGTCGACTGGATCAGGGCCGACGCCGGTGGCAGCGGGATCACGTCCGGGGCGAAGGAGATGTAGTAGACCGTGCCCGCGCCGAAGACGCAGTGGCCCGCCGTGAGAAGGACCGTCGGCGAGATGAGGCTTCCACTGCAGATGAAGTCGATGACGCGGTCACCTCCCACGTCGATGAGGACGGCGCCCACCCCGCCGTACGCGCTACCCGTCGGCTGGCCGTTGGAGATGACCTGCGGCCCCTCGGGCACTCGCGCGGATGGCGCGGTGGGGGAGGTGGAGGACGGATCGCCGCAGGCGATGGCCACGACCACTGAGGCGGGACCGATGGCACGGACTAGCTTCGCGATACGCATGGGAGCACCCCGTTGTGCGACGGCTACAGGAAGAGGGGTGGGGCTGCGTCGCTCCGCGATATCTATGGCGCCGGGGGAGGAGCGGGGCAACCCTCTGGTGAGGTGGTGCAGCGGCGCCCTGGGGCCAGGCCTCAGCGAAACCGCATCCCGTTCGGTGCGATCGTTCCGGGCTTCGGCACCGCCGGCGACGCCGGCTTCGGCACGTCTCGTCCCGGCCCGCGGGTCGCGCGCCTGGAGCTCGGCTCCTTGCCGCGTCCCTCGGCCGCCGCCCCGCTCTTCATCGACAGCGCGATCCGGCCGCGCTCGAGATCGACCGACACCACCGTGACCTTCACCTTCTGCCCCACCTTCACCACGTCGTTCGGGTCGCGCACGAACCGGTCGGCGAGCTGCGACACGTGCACGAGGCCGTCCTGATGGACGCCAACGTCCACGAACGCGCCGAAGGCGACGATGTTCGTCACGACGCCCTCGAGCACCATGCCCTCGCTCAGATCCTTCGGGGCCGTCACGTCGTCGCGGAAGGCGGGGGGCTCGAACTGCTCGCGCGGGTCGCGCCCCGGGCGGCGAAGCTCCGACAGGATGTCCTGGAGTGTCGGCAGGCCCACACCGTCCGCGACGTACCGCGCCACATCAATGCGCTGAACCGCCGCCTCGTTCTGCAGCAGCTCGCCTAACGGGACCTCGAGGTCGCGGGCGATGCGCTCGACGAGCGCGTAGCGCTCGGGGTGGACCGCGGTGGCGTCGAGCGGGTGGGCGCCGCCGCGCACGCGGAGGAAGCCGGCGGCCTGCTCGAACGCCTTGGCGCCGAGTCGCGGGACGTCGGTGAGGTCCTTGCGGGAGCGGAAGCCGCCGCGCGCGTCGCGCTCCTTCACGATGTTGGCGGCGAGCGTGGGACCGATGCCGGCGACGTACGAGAGCAGCGAGACGGACGCGGTGTTCACCTCCACGCCCACGCGGTTCACGCAGCTCTCCACGATCTCGTCGAGGCGTTTCTTGAGCTGGTGCTGGCTCACGTCGTGCTGGTACTGGCCCACGCCGATCGCCTTCGGGTCGATCTTCACCAGCTCGGCGAGCGGGTCCTGCAGGCGACGCGCGATCGACACGGCGCCGCGGAGCGACACGTCGAGGTCGGGGAGCTCCTCGCGCGCGACGTCGCTCGCGGAGTACACGGAGGCGCCGGCCTCGCTCACGACGACCACCTGCGGCGTCGTCAGGCCGCGCTCGCGCAGCGTGTCGCGCACCTGGGCTTCCGTCTCCCGCGACGCCGTCCCGTTGCCGATGGCGATGAGCTCCGGCGTGAACCTGGCGACGAGCGCGAGGATCGTGGTGGCGAACCGGTCGGACTGGTGGAGATAGATCGTGTCCGTCGCGACGATGGCGCCCGTGCGCGAGACGACCGCGACCTTCACGCCGGTCCGGAACCCGGGGTCGAGGCCGATGGTCATGCGCTCGCCCGCCGGCGAGGCGAGCAGGAGCTGCTCGAGGTTCTGTCCGAAGATGACGATCGCCTCCTCGTCGGCGCGCGTCTTGAGCTCCATGCGCAGGTCGAGCTCCACGGCGGGCGCGAGCAGGCGGCGGTACGTGTCGTCGACGACGAGTCGCATCTGCATGGGCGCCGCGTGGCCGCGTACGAGCTCGTGCTCGAGCGTCGCGACTATGCGATCGGCGGGCGCCTGGATCGACGAGATCAGAAAGCCTTCGGCTTCACCGCGCCGGATGGCGAGCACGCGATGCGACGGGATCTCGACGAGCTTCTGCGAGAAGTCGTAGTAATCCTGGAACTTCGAGACCTCTTTCTCCTTCGCGATGACGGCGCGCGAGCCGATGACGCCTTCCGCGCGGGTCAGCTCGCGGACGCGGCCGCGGAGCGCGGCATCCTCGGCGATGCGCTCGCCGAGGATGTCGCGCGCACCGGCGAGGGCGGCTGCGACGTCGGGGACGCCCTTCTCGGCGTCCACGTGCTTCGCTGCTTCGGATTCGAGTGCAGCGTCGGTCGTCGTGCGTCCCCACAGCAGCTCGGCCAGGGGCTCGAGGCCGCGCTCGCGCGCGATGGTCGCCCGTGTGCGCCGCTTGGGCTTGTAGGGGAGATACAGGTCCTCGAGGGCCTGCTTGGTTTCGGCGGCGTCGATCGCGGTGCGGAGGGCGTCGTCGAGCTTCCCCTGTTCCTCGATGCTTTTCAGGATCGCGGCGCGGCGGTCGTCGAGCTCCCCGAGGTACTGGGCGCGGTCGCGGACGTCGCGGAGCTGGACTTCGTCCAGTCCGCCCGTTGCCTCTTTACGGTAGCGGGCGATGAAGGGGAGGGTGTTGCCTTCGGCGAAGAGGGTGAGGGTGTTGGCGACCTGCTGGGCGGAGAGCGACAGCTCGCGGGCGACGGTGGCGACGATCTGCGGCGACGACATGCGGCGGGAAGCGGGGGCGAGGAGGGACGTTCAAAGGCTGTCATTCCGAGCGAGCGAAGCGAGTCGAGGAATCCTCACTCTCCCGGCAGAGGGCCCTCTGCCGGGAGAGTGAGGATTCCTCATCTGCCCGCTGACGCGGGCACCCGCGGGCCTTCGGCCCTCCGCTCGGAATGACAACCATAACACCCCGGCGCAAGCGGCTTGACGAACGCCGGTCTCATGTTACCAGCCTCGCTCGTCCCATTGTCTCGCTCCGGGCCTGTCCGCGCTCGGCCGCCAGCGCCTAACGATTCGTCAGCCACTACGCCTCGTACTCCATCGCGTCGTACTCCGTCGTTTCCGGCTCGCCCACGGCCGGCAGCGCGACGCGCCGATAGATCGCATCCAGCGTGAGGTCGACATCGAGGCACGGAACCGGGATCGGTGTCTGCGCGTCCCCGACGATCTCCTCTCGTAGCCACCCGCCGCCCTGCGTGTCCCGCGAGTGGCGCTCGACGCGACGCCGGCGGTGGTCGACGATCAGGTACGCGCGGAGCGTGGGAAGCCGGCGATACGCGTCGAGCTTCTCACCGCGATCGATCCGCGCCGTGCTCGGTGACGTGACCTCGACCACCGCACACGGGCCACGGGCGACGAGGTCCAGCTCGGCCATCGGCGTGCAGACGACCGCGACGTCGGGGTAGTAATACCTGTCGCTGGCGGCCTCCACACGCATGTCGTTCATGTAGACGCGGCACGGGCTCCGCTCGGCACCGAGGAGCACGCCGAAGATCCCTCCGGCGATGAGGTTGTGCCGCGATGTCGCGCCCGACATGGCGTACACCTCGCCGGCCACGTACTCGTGCCTGATCGGGGAGCGCTCCTCGAACCGGAAGTACTCCTCGACCGTCATGGTGGGCAACGCCGACGAGTCTCTCATGCACGCACGCTACGCTCGGCGGCGCGGGGCGCGCAAGCGAACAGCGGCCGAGCGCGGCGTTCGGTTGCGTATTGTTCGGCGGGTCTGCGGAACGTTCAGAACACGGATGCAGCCGGCCCGGTTCGAAACCATAGCATCGTGCTACCGCTACGCGGATGCCGGTTGCCAACCTCAGCGCTGCGGCCGGACGGTGCGTGCGGCGGAGCGCGCTACTTCGGCCCGGCAGGCCCGCTTCGACGTTGATTCTTCCCTGACCGAGGGGCAACGTTCCCTGTACGAGGGACCCGTAGCGATCGGGAGGTCGAATGACACGCATCCTTTTTTCTCTGTTCGCGCTCATGGCGTGGGCTCCCATGGCGCGATCGCAAGCCGCCACCTCGAGACCCGCTCAGGGTGATCCCGCGGCAGAGGTGAGGCAAATGCAGAAGCAATTCACCGACGCCATTCAGCGGGGCGACGTCGCGACGCTCGGGAGGATCTGGTCAGACGACTACACGTTCACGAACGGCTTCGGACAGGTCGTGACGAAAGCCCAACGCCTCGAGAACCTGAAGAGGGGAGCGACCTCTGTGCAGTCGGCCGACCGGAGCGACATCAAGGTGCGAGTGTACAATGGTGACGCCGCGGTTCTGACCAGCCGCGTCACTCTGAAGGCGCGGTACAGCGGGAAGGAGGGAAGCGGCGACTATCGTAACACCGCCGTCTGGATCAAGACGCCAGCCGGTTGGCGAATGGTGGCGAATCAGATCACGCCTATCGCGAAGTAGTCGCCATTAGCGCTTGCGCTTCTTCCTGCCCTTCTTCGCTCCCTGACCCTTCGAGTGGCCCGACGATCGCGCGGCCCCTGACCTGCCTGACGAGCCTCGGCGCTCCGCCTGCGCCGACAGCGCCGCCATCCACTCCGCGAGCGGCTCATCCACCGAGAATCGGTAGTAGTGCGCTCCGGAGCTTGGCGGCGGCATGCGAGCCCCGAGCTCGTCAGGTACGTCGTCGGGTGCGACTTCGTCGCGGAGCCCGAGCTCCGCCAGCGCGTCGGTCATGAACTCCACGAGTTCGCGCGCCTCGCGCGCCGACGGCGCGGGCTTGTGCGAGATCGGTGGCTTGGCGCCGAGCACGACGGCCGAGATCAGCGCCTCGATGGCGATCGGCAGCGGTAACGCGCTGGACGCCTTCTGCAGCGCATCCGCGAGCACCGCCGCCTCGTCCGGACGCCTCGGCGCGAAGGAGACGGTACCGGGCGATCGCAGCCAGACGTCCTTCTCGAGTGGAATCAGCCGGCCGATGACGAAATAGCCCGGCCGCGCGCGGGCGTCGGGGTTGTGCTCATGAACCTGATGCGCGCGGCCACCGCGGACCGAGCGCAGCGTCATCCGATCGCCGTGCACCGCTTCCACCACGAAGATGTCGAGGATGGACGCGGCGAGCGCGCGCGCCAGCCGCTGCTGGCGTGGCGGGATGCCGGCGAACCGCTCGTCGCGGACGAGCGCCGCCATCACCGACTCGTCGAACGTCACGGTCTCACGCTCGACGAGACTCCATTCCTGCTCGCGGACACGGCGCGTGAAGTCCATGCCCTCGGGGTCCATGCTCCGACCACCGACGCTCCACGTCGAGAAGTACCACGCCGACGCCATGCGCTCGCAGGTCAGGAGCTCGTCGGTCAGCACGAACATCTCCGCGCGCTGGAAGAGCCGGTCGAGAAGCCAGGCGTGGGCGGTGGCTGGGGGCACCGGGGCGGAAACGATCGCGTGGGCGCCGCTCGGGTCGGAGGCGAGCTGGCAGTCGAGATCGTGGCGCTCGAGCCCGACCTCCCGGATAATCGCGGCGGCGTCGCCGAGCGCGTCCTTCCAAAAGGCTCGGGCCACGCGGGTGGTCAGGGCGTCCACCGCGTGCCGGAGGTCGCCTAACGCCGCGTTCTCGCCGCTCGCGAAGGGCGATGGCTGGGCGTCGCCGGCCGCCATCTCCTGGAGCAGCAATTCCACGAGCAGCCGAGTCGTCGCGATGATCTCCGCGGTCTCGGGCCACTCGGCGGCGACGAGGTCGAGGTTCGCGGGGAGGGCGGCGGCGCGGGGGACCGCGGAGCGTATGCCCGCGAGGCCCGACACGATCGCGTCCATCGTGGTGGCGCGGCCGCCGTCGAGCGGCCAGACTCTGGCGCCGGAGGGTGGGGTGGCGGGTGGACGCGGCATGGAGGAAGGATCGCCGTGGCAACCACACCCGGCAACCGAGCGCGAGCGTCGACCCGGCCGACGGCGCCAACTTACACGACGCCAGTCACGCGGTCGAAGTAGGCGAGGAGGTCAATGATGAGCGGTGGCGCGTCCCGGTCCGGCTGCCATTGCAGCGAGTCGACGAGTATCTCGGCCGGCGAGTCGTCAGGGCGAAAGCGTTCCACGGTTCGCGCGTCGGCGTCGACGATCCAGTACTCGGGGACCGCTTTCTCCCTGTACAGCGTTCGCTTGCGTCCGCGATCCGCATGTCTCGTCGTAGGAGAGAGCACTTCGACGGCCAGGAGGAGGCGACCCACCTCCGACCACGCCCGCATCGGCAACCCGTTCACGAGTGGCACCACGAAGAGGTCTGGCTGAACGAACTTGCGGGGGCCGTACACGATCACATCGGCTGGAGAGATCAGCGCCTCGCCGATCTGATGGGCTCGCACATACGGGGCGATGAGTAACGCGAGCTCGAGCACGGCCCGTTGATGCGCGACACTCGGGGTGGGCGTCACGAACAGCTCGCCGTCGATGACCTCGTAGCGGTTGCCGTCGTCGGGGAGGGCGCGGACCATCTCGACGGTCCACTCCGTGGGTTGGGCGGGCATGGCCATACGATTCGACCCTGCGTTCTACCGGCCATCGTAGGCCGGGTCGAAGTCGGTCATGCGCAGATCGTGAATCGTGAACCCGCCGGTGCGCGGGCGCCGAGTCGGAGCTTCATGCTCCAGCCGCCCGTCTCGTTGGGGCGCGGGACCGCGAGCACGATGGCATCGTTTCGTCTTGACGGGGGTCGCCAGCAAGTGCAACACTCGCAACCCCGTCATACAGGAGAGCGCGGCAATGGAGGGCGAAACGCTCGACGCCAGCGGCTTCCCCGGTATCGGCGCATACTTCACCGAGCTGGCGGTTAGCCAAGGCACACAGGGACCGGCCGGTGAGTTGATCGCGCTGCTAGCCGCTGAGAATCTGAATCCCGCCGAATACGACCGCGTCTGCCGCAAGCATGGTGTAGCGAAAGAGCCGTGGTTTCGCCGGCAGATCCTCGACTTGGTCTTGGGCCACGTCACGCGTCTGCTCGAGCACAGCCCGCTCGATGCCGCGGCGCAACGGGAGCTCAGAGGCTTGCGGCGGTTCCTCGACATTCGCGACGGCGAGTTTTCCCGGTTCCGCGCGGGTGAGGTAGCGGCGCTCCTGGAGGAACAGTTCGAACGAATCCTCGAGGACTTCGTGATCGACAACTCGGAAGAGCTGCAACAGGTCGAGCTGCAGGCCGTGTTCGGGGTGAGCTACGACGAGTACCTGGCGCTCATTCGAGCTCCGCTCGAGCGGGTGGTAGCCCGGCTCTCCGAGCTTCGATCGGCAGGTACTCCCGCGGAGAGCTCGAGTGCATCGACGAAGCTGGCCGCGCTGGAGCCGATGTACCGGTTGGCAACAATGCAACGACGGACGCTCGGCGCGTTGTACTGACCAAGTTCGAAGGGCCCTGGTCTTGCTTGTTGTACCCGAATCGAGTACACCTGTACTCAGTATGGGTACAGAGGGGAGTCGAAAAGCGGCTGGCGACCAGCTCGCGAACGTGCTGTTCGGCCAAACCCGTCAGCGGGTGCTCGGCTGGTTATTCGGGCATCCGGACGAGGCGTTCTACCTGCGGGAGATCGTCAGGCACACCGGTGGGGCACTGGGTGCGGTGCAGCGCGAGCTCGAGGCGCTCACGAAGGCAGGTCTCGTCCGCCGCGACTCGCGCGGCCGCCACGTCTACTTTCAGGCGGACCGAGGCTCGCCCGTCTTCGCGGAGCTGCAGTCGATCCTCACGAAAACCGTCGGACTGCTGGACGTGGTGCGCGAGGCGCTCACCCCGCTCGGCGACGAGGTTCGCGTCGCGTTCGTTTTTGGCTCGGCGGCGCGAAATGAGTTGCGGCGCGACAGCGACATCGACCTTATTGTGGTCGGCGACGCGACATTCTCGGAGGTCGTGGCTGCGCTGCGGCCTGCACAGGAGCGACTCGGCCGAGAAGTGAACCCGACCGTCTATCCCCCCCGTGAGTTCCGTCAGAAGATCCAGGCAGGTCACCACTTTCTGACGCGCGTACTCGGCGAGCCAATCGCGTTCGTCGTCGGAGGCCCTGATGAACTTGGCCGATTGGGAGCGAAACGGGTGGCTGAAGCCGCATCGGGCGAGCGCGATTCGCGATCTACTCGCCGTCGTTGAGCGCGACCTAGTGTCCCTGGCCACAATTAATGCAAGGAATTCACCGGGTTGCGTGATCGGCGTACCATCGGCGCATCCGGTGCGAACTCCACGTCCACTCGAACGGATGGGCGTAGCGACGGTTGTACTCGCGGCGCGCGGCGCAGACGTGGGCGGCGTACGCATCACGGGAGTCCCACGAACCGCGCCGCAGGTATCGATGGTCGAACGCGTTGTTCAGCAACTCCGATTGATTGAGCCAGGACGCACGCGCCGGCGTCCGGCGAGGACGCCACCAGCCGTCGCGACTCGCGAAGTAGTCGGCAGTCGCCGCCGCCGTGTGGCTCGGGCCACCGTCATGGATGAGAAAGACGCCGCGGACCTCGTCGCAGTGCGCTCGGCGGAAGCGCTCGAGGGCGGGGATGTAGTGCGCCGCGTCGTTCGCGTCGAGACAGCGGGCATCGATCCAGCCGTTATGCACGACGAGCAGCGTCAAGAGGTTGACCGTCCCATGCCGCACATATTCGAACTCGCGCTGTTCGATCGAGCGCGGGACCGCTCGGCGGATCGGACGCCGTTCGAGGACTTGGCGGTTGGGCATCTCATCGGCGCACAGGACCCAGAACCCCGCGCCGGCGAGCCGCTCGGCGTTGGCGTAGCACCAGAGCACCTGCTCGGCGCGCGCTTTGAACTGGGCGTCGATTCGCCCCGTCCGCCAGTAGCGGGTCCGGTGCGGCTGGAGGTCGACGGCGGCGAGGATCCGGCGCACCGTGCGGGCGCTGATCGCCGGGACGATCCCGTCACGGACGGCCTGTCGCGCCAGGTCTGCACTGCTCCAGTGGGTGAGGTGCAACCCTGTGGCGATCGGCTCCAGGCACGCCAGCTCAACGATCTGCGCGCGCTCCAGGGGGGGAAATCCGCTCGGGATGTCCGGAGCGTGGCGCGTAGGCCAGCAGGCTGGCCAAGCCCGTCGCTTCGTACTGGCGACACGTCCGCCAGATCGTGGCGGCATCGCACTGCATCTCACTCGCGAGTTCCCGCGTGCGTGCCCCGCCAGCAACGGCCAACACGATGCGGGCCCGTCGCACTTGGAACCACGGCCGTGTGTGACTCCGGGCGAGTTGCTGAAGCATCCGCGTATCCGCACGCGCGATCTCGACCGACCGAGGCTTCCGGCCGCGCATCGTCCACCCTCCACCACAGCGACGCGCCGCAGGCCCGCAAATCACTTGCCGGAATTTCTTGCATTACTTACGACCAGGGACACTAGGGGACAGCGCGGCCGAAGGCATCAGCGCCGACTGGCGGATGAACATCGCGTACAACGCCGCCCTACAAGCGGCGACCACGGCACTGGCAGCAGCGGGGTACAGGGCGTCACGCGACCAGCACCACTATCGCGTCATTCACTCCCTCGAAGGAACGATCGGAGCGGAGCCCGCGCTCATCACGCTCTTCGACTCGTTTCGCAAGAAGCGAAATGTCGCTGCTGTCACTAGCCCGGGGTGAAGAGATCCCCGCAACGACCGCACATGAACGAGTTCTCCCACTTCATCAACTGCCGCGGTTGTTCGCGATTGTTGTGTACGCGTGAGCGATACGCTCGCACGCTGAGGAACAACAATCCGCCATAGATCAGCGCAATGGTAAGCATTACGTTCTGCGCGCCTGCATCTGACGTCGCATTCGAAGCCGGCTGCGCGATGGCGGCGATGACGCCAAGAAGGCCGGACCCGCACAGCACCATCCCGATTACCGGCCAAACCAGCGACTTCTTGGTCGGCGGTGCAAACTGTCGGGAGAGCAGTGTTTGGTGCACGCCCTTGGCCGATCCATGCGCGACCGCCAGGTGGCCGCCAGCAAGGCCGACACCCCCGATCGACGAATTTGACGTCGACACGCCTTCACGATAGACGAGAGACAGTCGCTTCACATTTGCCGAGCCGCAAGACGGACATCGAAGTTCTCCTGGGTGCGGCGACTCCTCGCGGACCTCGGTTCGCCGGGGCAGGCCCGTCGTCGAGGACACAGGCGCGCGCGCCAGTGGAGCAGCCACGGCGAGAGGTCGCCCACAGTGAATACACGCGGGCGCCGCATCCGAGATGCGGTTGGAGCAGTCGGGGCACGTAACGAGGCCCATAAGATTGTGCGGTCGGAGGGGGTGTCACGATGTGGCGCCACACGGCTGTCGGCAAGTCGCCCGTGGGGCGCGGCCGCCCAACGGGGTCGGGGTCGCTCGGAATGCCACCTCCTCGACCCCGCCGCTTCGCGGCTGCGCTCGGAAGGACAACGGCGCCGACGGCGTACGGCATCGGACGAAAGCCTCTGACGCGCTGGCGGGACCAGCCATCGGTGAACCCGTATGCGGTGTCGGTGTCGATCAGCGTCGGTACGCCGTAGGTCGGGTCGTACTCGATCTTCTTGACGAACAGCTCGAGATCGCGACTCGCCGATTCCGCCGCGGCGAGCAGCGACGGAGCGGAGAACGTCTTCCACCACAGCGCCGTGGCCGGATCACGTCGACCCTGGCGGTCGATAATCGCGACGAGCGAGTCGTCGCGGAACTCGAGCGTGCGCGCGCCGTCCATCGCCCCAAAGCAGAAGCATTCGAGCTCCGCGGTGAGGCGATACCGTGCCGGCCGGCGCGCTGCCCATCGGGCCTCCGCCTCGGCCAGCCTCGCGAGCAGCGCGGTTCGGACGGACGCCGGCGTCTCGGCGTGGTAGCGGACGCGGAGGGGGAGCTCCACGGAGAGCGTGTCGTCAGCGCCGATGACCAGAGAGTCCGCGCCTCCCTCGACCCACACGGCGTGGGCGGTCAATGCATAACGACGTGGGGAGAGGGATCGGAAGCTGAAGCGGCCGGCGCTGTCCGTCGTGTCGATTGCGATCATCCCGCGGTAGCGAGTGACTCCTCTACCGGGTGGTTGCGTGGGGACGACCGAATCCGTGAGGAGCTGCACCATGACGCCGGGTGCGGGGCGGCGGAGGGTGTCGAGCACCACGCCCCGGATCATGCCGTGTCGGACGGGGTGGGGTTGCGCCGTCAGGCGACCGAGCGCGGTCGTACAGGCGAAAGTCAGGGCGAAGAGTCCCAGGCGCATGCGCCGACCTCCCGGCCTCCACGATAGCGCGCGGCTCGGCCGGTGGACACCCCAGGGCTGACCCGGGTGTCAGACGCGGGATATAGTTGCGGATGCGCGCCCGGACCGTAGTGTCCCAGTCCTCGACTGTGCTTCCCATCCGTTCACCCGGCCCAATGTCCAGCGCCCGCGGTCCCATCCCCAACTCGTATCAGCTCCTCGACGACCGGCTGATCGCCGGCGAGTACCCGGGCGACTACGGTGACCCGCCCGCGCGGGAGAAGCTCCGCGCGCTGCTCGACGCCGGCGTCACCACGTTCATCGACCTCACCGAGCCGCACGAGCTCGCGCCGTACGAGCCGCTGCTCGCGGAGGAGGCAGCGGCGCGCGGTGTGGAGGTGAGACACGTGCGTCTCCCCATTCGCGACGTCTCGGTGCAACGGTCGCCGGACGTCATGCGCGAGATCCTCGACGCCATCGACGCGGGCCTTCGTGGTGGCGGGAAGGTGTACGTGCATTGCTGGGGCGGCGTGGGGCGTACGGGCACCGTGGTCGGATGTCACCTCGTGCGGTCGGGACTGAGCGGCGACGAGGCGCTCGCGCGCGTCGCGAAGCTGTTCAAGCGCATGGAGAAGTACCCGCGGCGGCTCCGGTCGCCGGAGACGGACGAGCAGGAGGCGTACGTCCGGTCATGGAGGGAGTCGCCGCCGCCTAACGGTGCTGACGGAGGCGCCATTCGATGAGCAATGAAGCAATGCGAGACCGCGTTCGCGGCGCGCTGATCGGGCTCGCCGTCGGGGATGCGGTAGGTACGACCGTCGAGTTCCAGGCACCCGGGACGTTCGCACCAGTAACCGACATGGTGGGCGGTGGCCCGTTCGGGCTGAAACCCGGCCAGTGGACCGACGACACGGCGATGGCGCTATGTCTGGCCGAGAGCCTGATCGAGTGCCGCCGGTTCGACGCGCGGGATCAGATGACGCGGTACGTGCGGTGGTGGAGAGAAGGGCACCGATCGAGCACGGGCGCTGCTTCGACATCGGGAACACGACGCGGGATGTGCTGGCTCGGTTCGAGAGGACCGGTGATCCTTACGCCGGATCGACCGCGCCTAACATGGCGGACAACGGGTCACTCATGCGGCTCGCGCCGGTCGCCATGTTCTACGCGCTGCGGCCCGAGGAAGCGATCCAAGCGTGTGGCGAGAGCTCGCGCACCACACACGGCGCTCGTGACGCGGTCAACGCTTGTCGGTACTTCGGCGGACTGCTGATCGTGGCGATGAACGGAGTGTCGAAGGCGGAGCTGCTGGCGCCCATGTACTCGCCGGTGCCTGGGTTGTGGGAGATGGCGCCGCTCGCGCCCAAGATTGAAAAGGTGGGGGGTGGGTCGTTCGCTCGGCGCTCACCGCCGGAGATTCGCGGGACTGGGTATGTGGTCGAGTCGCTCGAGGCGGCGTTGTGGGCGTTTGCGACGACCGACAACTATCGGGATGGATGCCTGGCGGCGGTCAATCTGGGGGACGATGCCGATACGACGGCGGCGATCTACGGGCAGATTGCGGGGGCGTACTATGGAGCGAGCGGGATCCCGGGTGAGTGGAGGAAGCGTCTCGCGCTCAGTGATCTGATCGCTCGGACCTGCGACTCTCTGTTCGAGAAGGGCTTCCGTCATGGCGAAACTGGACTGCCGGCGGAGCCGCTGCGTGATCGTCTTACCCGGGGCCCGCGGGGGGGCGACGGCAGTCTGACGTCGGCGAGATCGCCGACACGCAGGCAAGCACGCGGTGCGGCATGATCCGCAACATAGCGCTCGATCGGTGGCGCTGGTCATGCTCGGCAACGGGGACACGGCTGTTCACGCCGCGAGGAATTCCTCGAGCGACATCTTCAAGCCGGCTTGCCTGACAATGGTGCGTACCGTCCCCGGTTTGAGCTCTCGATGTCGAGGGATTGGCACGACGTTCCCAGCAGCCGTCCGCCACACCTCGTGCTTTGCGCCCTCACGTTCGAAGGCAAGTCCGGCGAGTCTTTGCAGCTTCCGGATCACGAGTCTCTGCGTTAGAAAGCGCAGGCCAAGGTGGTGGCGTAGCGCGAGGGACGAATGGCGGTGCACGATGTAGTTGACCCGTGCGGATTTCACTGAAGTCGTCCAGCCGTTTCACTCGAAGCCGGACACGCGATTCACTCGATTTCGGACAGCCGGTTCAGTGATGTCGGACACGGCGTGCGGAGCGCGGCGCTGGAAGGGTCAGTCGTCGGTGGTCGTGGGCGGGACGTCCGTGGTGAGGCGGCGGAGTGAGCCGCCCGTGAGGGTGATGCGGTGCGCGTGGTGCACGAGCCGGTCGAGGATCGCGTCGCCAAACGTGGGGTCGCCCACGAGCTCATGCCAGTGGTCGACGGGGAGCTGACTGGTGACGAGCGTGGCGCGTCGACCCGTGCGGTCCTCGATGACTTCGAGCAGATCGCGTCGCTCGCGGTCACCCAGCGGGGCCAGGCCCCAGTCATCGAGGACGAGCAGATCGGTTCTTGCGAGCGTCTGCATCAGCTTTCCGTACGAGCCATCGCTGCGCGCCACGGCGAGCTCGCCGAGGAGGCGCGGCAGCCGCAGGTAGCGCACGGTGAAGCCGTGCCGACACGCCGCATGCCCAAGCGCACACGCTACGAAGGTCTTCCCCGTCCCGGGCGGGCCGAGGAACAGCACGTTCGTCTTCTCGCGGATGTAGCTGCAGGTGGCCAGCGCCTCGATCCGCCGCCGGTCGACCCGGGGCTGGAAGCCGAAGTCGAAGCCCTCGAATGTCTTTCCCGGCGGGAGTCCCGAGAGCTTGAGCATCGTCGTGACGCGGCGCTCGTCCTTGCGTTCGAGCTCGCCGGTGAGGACCAGCTCGAGGAACGCCACCGGGGAGAGCTGCTCGCGCGTGGCCGCTCGACGGGCTCTGGGAGGGAGCCGGCCGGGTAGTCGAGCCCGAGCGCGGCGGACATGCCCGCAAGGGGGTCGAGCGTGGGCGCGGCGTTCACGTAGGGGCGGCTCATCGGCACGCCTTCTCGACGAGCGCCACGTACGCGCGCAGCGGCCGGTTGACCGTTGCCGGCGCCGGGAGGCCAGGGAGCCCGGCGAGCTGGAGCCCGGCGCGGGCGCCGAGCGGGGTCGGCGCAGTTGAGGCGCCCTCGTATTGCGCCGGGTTGAGCACCAGCCGGTGCAGCGTGCTGACGTCGATCGCAATCGAGAATCCAAGCTCGTCCGCTGCGACGGGCGAGCTCAAACTAACCGTCTGCCGCGGCAGCCAGATTCCGATCGCCGTGCTATGGAGAAGTATAATCAGGAACTATAGTTTATAGTCAAACTATGGCACTCGCCGTATTGCTACTATGAGCAAGCAGACTTTCATCGTTTCAATGGAAGCCGAGGCTGCGCGGCGGATGCGCAGATTCCTCTCGGTAGGCGAGCACGGATATGCCACGATCAGCGAATTCGTGGAGGTGGCTGTCCTGAATCAGCTGTCGATGGAGGCTGCTCGCGCGGGCCACAAAACTACCCGCGACCGTGCCGTCGCCCTGCCTAGCCCACACGTCGACAACGGGGGCCTCCCCACCGAGTCTGAGCCTGCGCTTGAGGCAGCACGGGGTGCGCTAGCAAGCGATGCGCTTCTGGCGCGGCCCGCTGCCGCGCCTCCGAGCGAACTTCTCGAAAGTTCAGCTCTGTCCGACGAGATGCTCTCGTCGTTCACGAACCGTGTGAGCCCGATGAAGATCGCGGTTCGAGTGGCGGCGAATCTGGCTGCGCTTCAGGGGTGGCCAACGGTCGAGGAGTTCCATCGTGAGTCTAGCGCGACCGCCCGCCAGCTGGGCATGCTATTGCGAGTCCGCGACGGGCGCGACGGCCGCCGGTCGGTCGGTTACCCAATTGGCGAAGACGCCGACAAGTCGATTAGCCGATACATCACCAGCTTCACCCTTGTGGAACGCGACGGCCGCGTAAGCGGGCCGCTGATTGCACTTGGCCTCGCGGGTATCGTGGACGGAAGGGTGCGACTCACCCGGGACGGATGGCGTCTTGCCGCGGCCCCAAGCCCGCTCGTGGACGGCGCAGCAGGATCAACATTGTCGCCGGCCGAGGCGAAGATTCTTCGGGACGTCATTCGTCGCTCCCGCGCAGAGCATGAATCCGTTCGCGAATTCCTGAGGATCGTACGCGAGTGCAACGGTTCGCAGGCGGGCATCGATCGACTACTACAGGAAAGAAAGAAGGGCTGGTCCCGTGACATGGTAGTCGCGCACCGGGCCGCCCTGGTTGGTCGCCTAGCTGAACTGGAGGTGGTTGAAGCCATCGGTCGCGGGGCGGGCGCCATCATCCGCCTGCTGCCTGGAGCGGATGACCTTCTTACCACTTCTCCAGCGTCGTCTCTGCCGCTTCACCTGGCACGTGAGAGCTTAGAGGAGAAGTAGTGCTCAAACTCCATATCCCGCAGCAACTGCACTCAAGGAGTGTCGATGCGCTGGGCCTGAGCGGCTTTGCGAAGAATCGCCTCCTCGCCAAGGGAATCAAGACCCTGGGGCAGTTGCACGGTATGACCGTCGGCGAAATCGGCGGTCTCCCCGGGGTTGGTACTCAGACGTTGGACGAAATCATCGCTGCTATTCGGGCAGTCGCGAATGGCGCGCAGCGAGGTGTCAGCGAGACTGATATCCTCGTTGACCCCCAGAAATCCACAGTCACATCCGGAGGTGAGGATCCTAACACCGAGGAGGGCAGCAATCGTTCGGTACTGGTAATACCGTCTTCGATTGCGCATTGGCCTATCTCGACGCTTAGCGTTCCCGGAAGCGTGACCGCGGCGCTCGATTCTGCCGGCGTTCGAGAGCTTCGGGACCTCAACGGCTGGACGCCCGATGGCCTCCGTAGCGTGCGCATGATCGGAGCAAAGGCAGTTACGTATATCGAGCGTGCACTTCGAACACTGGACAAGCCGCCGAGCCCATCCGTGTTCCGGCGCGGCCAGGGCGGCGTTCCGCTGCCTCCCCGAGCGCCACTCGACTTCTTCCGCCTTGTCGAACGCGCAAATTCACCCGGCGAGGAGATCGACGCCTTACTGCACAAGCTTAGCCCGCGCGATGCCGACATGGTGCGCCTCAGGTGGGCTCGGCATCGGGGACGCACCCTGACTCTTGAGGAGATCGCCGTGCGGCACGGGATCACGAGGGAGCGAACGAGACAGATCACGCAGAGGCGTGACGATTTACTCCGTTCGTCTAACCTCTGGCTCCCGCAGCTTACAGCCGTCGTAGCCGTAATTGAGTCCGCCGGAGGGGCGCTCCCAGAACCGGATCTGGTCAAGAGGGCAGCAGCGTGCGGTGTGTACCTCGACTCAAGCGTCTTGCCCTACTTGGAGTCGATCAGCGCTCTAGGTCTGATTCCGCGCGTAGCGTACAGCGATCGCGCCAAGCTGTGGGTGTCCGAGTCGGGTGTTGCCGAGTGGCTCTCCGCCGACCGTGTGTCGGAGCTACAGAAGCGGGTGAAGCGTCAGGTGGCGCAGGTGCTTCACGACACGGGATGCATACCGGTGTCGCTGCTAGCGACCGCGTCGCGATTCGGCGTGCGCCACGCTCTTAGTCTCGCTCAGCTATCGCACGTTCGATTCCGACGGGGCAGTGGCTACCTTCTGCCCGTCGTCCCCGCCGATAGCACTATGCTGAGGTGGGTAGAGCAAATGCTCGCGGTGACACCGGAGCTCACTCTCGACGACATCGCAGCTGGGTTAAGGCGGGGGAAGATCGTGCGCCGACGGCAACGCGCGCGACTAGAGGTGCCGCCTCTAGATGTACTTCGCGAGCTGCTCATCGCGAGCGGGCGCTTCATCGTAGGTCCTGAGACCGTGCAGGCTGCGCATCCTAAAGCGCCCACGGCCGTGCTTTCTCCAACCGAGCAGGTCGTGGTGGCCGCGATCGAGGCCCGCGGAAACGTGGCGTCGTGGAGTCAGATCATCGAGGCAGCCACGGCCGCCGGGTGCGCTGAGGCGACTGCGGCGCTTGCACTCAGCGAGCCATTCATCGCCCGAAAGACATCCGGGATCTACGCACTCCGTGGGCGACCCATAGCTCCAGAGGTTCTACGGGCCGCCATGCGCGAGAGAGCGGCATCGCGGCGGGAGTGCGTGAAGCGGGTGGTTGTCTACGAGGGTGGGACCAGAGCGCGCGTCGTGTACCGGCTCACGAGGTTCACCTCCAACGGCGTCTTGCCCGTTCCCGGGAAGCTCAGGAAGCTAGCTACGACGACATGGAGAGCGCGTGTCCCTGGCGGTCGGGAACTCCAAGTGCACATGCGGAAGGGCTTCATCTCTCCCCTGAGGCGCTGGTTCAAGTCGGACAACCTTCAAGTCGGTGATTTGATCGTGGCCGACTTCGACATCGCGAATGCCGTGATCAACCTCGACGTCGCGTCGTAATGCGACACTGTGATATGAGCAATCAATTGGAGATCAACAAAACAATGCTGGTGGTCCTCGCACTTCACGCGTTGGGCGGGGAGTCCGACCTCGAGCATATCGCAGTAAAGGCCCACGAACTGTTCCCGGGACAGTTCTGTTGGCGAAGTTTTCCGCAGTACCCCGATAAGGATGCTGTCCGAGTTCACCTCTCGGAGGCGAAGAAGAAGTCGTGCGGTGAGCTCGTCACGGACAAGGATCTCCGGTTCGAGCGTCGTGGAGATCGGGGATACACGAAGCGATTCGCACTCACGCGTAGCGGGATGGACAAGGCTGTGGCGCTGCAGAAGGAGGTCGGTGCGGCTAAGGCGCGCGGCGCGACTCTGAGTGCTACCCGGAACTCGCTTGAATACAGGCGGATCGTGCTTCCACTCAAGGAATCAGTTGCATTCGAGCAGTTCTCGAATGGGCGGGAGATGGCTCAAGTTGGTCGTGATGCGTTTCTCCAGGCGTTCAAGCTGTTCCCTGATGCATCGGCGTTCGTGATCACTGGCCGCATCAATCGTGCTGCGGCTGCGGTAGCGGAGTTGGCCAACGGAGAGCGGTCGGAACTCGAGCGATTCATCAAGGAGGGGAGAAATGCCTTCGGCCTCTGAGCGGCAAGGGCAAGACTGGAGAGTGATTGAGGGCGCCGCGCGGTATTTTCGCCGGAATGCCGCGCGCACGATGGCTGGTTCCATCGTGCGCGGTCTAGTTGAGCTCATCACCAACTCACGAGACTCGGGCTATCGGTTGCTCGCTGCTTCCGCCTTGACCTTGGACGAGCTTCAACGGCGCGGCATCGATGTCGAGTACGTGGTCAGTTCGGCTGGTAAGCGGCTAATCGTGCGAGACCACTTTGAGGGGATGACAGAGTCTGTAATGCGTGAGAAGCTGCTTCGCTACGGCGTGACCGCCAGCGGATTTGAGAGTGATGACTTTGTGCGCGGAATCAATGCCCGCGGCGCCAAGGATGTTGGAGTGCTCGGTCACCTCAAATTCGAGAGCATCCGAGACGGTGTATATGCCGAGTGTGAGATCTACAGTGGGCGGGTGCGTGGGCCTACGTCGCGCGCGGGCACTGAATCCGATCGAGCGCGGATGGGCATCGGGCCGGGCAATGGTACAATCGCTACACTGATCCCCGATGAAGGCGTATCAGTTCCGAGCTTCGACGCCTTGGTCCGAGACCTCGATCATCATATAGAGATCCGGTACCGCCCAGAGGGTCAGCCTCAGATCCCGATCCGCCTGCGAGAGGTGCGCGACCGCCGCACTGGCAGTGAACGAGACGTGGTGGGGTTCGCACCTGTTGGAGAGCTCGTCGTAGATGAGCAGATCACGCTGGCAGAGTGGACTCACTATGGGGCTGCGTCTGGACGAATCCGCGTGTTTCGAAGCCCGGAACCGCTCGCACCTCTGGGGTCGCGGGTCACGATGACCCGTCTCTGGAAGAGCGAGGCTGGTATCATGGTGACGGACGGGCGCACCGCGCACGACATCACCTACTTCTACGCCCGGGGGTCTGACGATGTCGCCGCTCGCTACCTGTTCGGGGAACTCTATCTTCCTCAGATCACGGGACTCCTCAAGGAGTATGAGCAAATCGAGGCTCGAAGGGACGCCGGTGAGGAGGCCACGTTTGCTGACCTCAACCCGTACCAGGTCACCGATCCTGATCGCCTCGGCCTGAACCGAGAGCATCCGTTCGTCCTCGCCGTCGAAGAGCGTGTGCGTCCGATTATCGAGGGCCTGCTGAAGGAATTGCAAGAGGAGCTCGCCCCGTCCGCGCAAGAGCGCGTGGGACAGGAGTTGCGGGACGCCCTCGACAGGCTTGGCGAGAAGCTCGCGGAGAAACTCGAGGTTGGCGGTACTGATGATCAGCGCGGGCAGCAGGTTCGCTGGGGATTAAGTGTGCTCCCCTCAGGGCTCCGCCTGGAACTCGGAAACGAGCGGAGAAGGACCAAGCGGGTGACTGTGTACTATCGAATCGAACCCGCAGTGGCGCCCGAATCCGTCGCCGGCCAGGTCTCTACAGAGAGTTCGGCGATCCAAGTGTCGGCCGAGCTCATCAGCCTCACACCTGCGGAAGGGCAGCCCGGGGTCTTTCGTGGGGCCTTCGATGTGACTGCACAGAGCCTCACCGACCTTGCCACCGTCGTGATCACGGTCGAAGACAAGAGCGCGGTAGTGAAGGTAAGCGTCCGCGATCCCGTAGTCGGCCCGATCGAGCTTGATCGGGACCTTCAGTTCTCGCAGCGGCAGTACAGCTCTCTACCTGGGCGACGTAAGAAAATCGAGTTGCTGGCCGATCCTACACTGGCCGACCGTGACGTTGTTGTGTCGCTCGCAACCGATGCGGTGGCGCTGAGCGATGCGACCGTGCGGCTTGAATACGATAATGAGCGAGGGGTAGCCGTCGGCATCTTCTACGCGGAGTCTGCAACGCCCGCCAGCGACAGGATCATTGCACGGTGTGGGGACCTCGCCGATGAGGCCGCAGTAGTCTTTCAGGACTTCGCGGCCCGGCCGAAGATCGACTTCAAGTTCACAGACGTACCGAGCTTCAATGGGCGCCGCTTTCGCTGGGACCCGCAGGATAACAACCGTGTTCTGATCGCAGGGTCGCACCCAACTGTTGCGCGAGTTCTCGGTCCGAAGCACGCACGGGAGGATGGTGAAAGCTGGCCCGGGCAGTCGCTTCCTCAGACTCGCGCGATCTTGGCCGAGCTTATCGCTGACGCGTTTGTCTTTCGGAAGCTGCAGGATGCGGCGCCGACGCTTGGGATCGAGACGGGCAACCTCGTTGACCCCGCAGACTACGACTACCTGCGCTACGAGTTCTTCGAGGAGGTCGTCCTACTCTGTCACGAAGCTCTTACCCCTGAGTACGCGGGTTAGCGCCGCGCTTACGCCGTCCCGGTGCGCGACCTGTCGGGCACAGATCGCGCACCGGACACTCCCCGCACCGCGGGTTGCGTGGGGTGCAGAGGATGCGCCCATGCAGAACGGTTAGGATGTGATACCTCCCGCGCGCAGGGCGCGGAACGATCGCATCGAGCGGCCTTGGCGCGAGAAATGGTGATGTACCGGCTGGCACAAGACCTAGCCTCTCCGACACCCGGAGCGTGTGCGTGTCTACGGGGAGTGCTGGCATGCCCAACGCATAGAGCATGACGCACTTGGCAGTTTTATCGTTCACTCCAGGGAGCGACCGGAGGTAATGGTATGCGCCGGAGTAGCTCATTCGACGAAGCCCGTTGAGCGACACTCGGCCGAAGTCCTCCTTGATTGTGCTCAGCACACCCCGAAGTGCTTTGGCGCGCTGGGTCGCGAGGCCAAGTGGGCGAAGTAGCTCCGTCAGGTCATCCTCCGGCGCGTCCAGCAGCTTTCCCCAGGGTCGATAGCGCCGCGCTAGTTCTCTATATGACTCCTGATACTGCGCCTCCCTCGCTCGGCGCGAGAGAAGAACGTAGATCAACTCGTCCAGCGGATTGCTCTTATTTCCGAGCCAGTCGTGGGGGTAGCTGGCGTCCAGAATCCGGAAGATAGGATCGAAGCGCGCCTGCTGCTCGCGAACCCACTCCTGATCCCGGCGGTCGAGGAGTTGCGCGCGAATGGCAGCGGCCACTCGCCGCGCAAGCAGTGGAGGCACGGCATTTCCAACTTGCTCGTGCTGTGTCTGCTTCACGTATCGGCTCTTCGCGTACGTGTCACAGCGCCGCCCCTCAAAGGCATAGTCATCCGGGAAGCTCTGTAGGCGCGCTAGCTCGCGCACTGTGCAGCAGCGATCCTCGGCGGGATGAACAAAATCCCGGAAGCCGCTCCGAGTTACAGTAGGTGATGGCTCGTCACGCTTCAACGGCCGGTAGGCAGCGCCGAACACTTTGTGCTTGCCCGTAAGCTCCTCGCCCTCGCGGACCAGCCGGATCTTTTCGAGGGTCGTGGCCGCATGAGCAACTGATTGATGATTCGCTACCGCTTTCCGTACCATCTCTCGTTGCGCCTGGGAATGGTCGTAGCCACGCGATGGGCGATGGGAGACGGAGGTGTGGGCGTTGGTAGCCCCTTGAAGGCGTCACCTACAGTACGGGCTGGCTTCTTCCACGGCCGCTTTGGGGCTGACGCGATCTGATGCGTTGGCGCAGGAAAGTAGAACTCCCCCGGCGTGCGCCATCCGACGATGAAGACGCGGCGCCGTTGCTGGGGCACACCGTACTCGGCTGCGTTGAGCACGTCAGAGGCGAACTGGTACTTGATAGCAAGCCCCCGATTAATCTCTTCGGCAATTAGCTCGGGCATGCTCGTATCGGAGAGGTTCAGCAGACCGGGGACGTTCTCGATGCAGAATGTCGCCGGCTGCGCTTCACGTACGACGCGACAGAATTCAAGAAGCGCCAAGCCGCGTGGATCGTCAAAGCCGAGTCGGTTGCCTGCCACACACCAAGGCTGGCATGGGGGCCCCCCGAACACGATTCCGGCCTCTGCAACTCCCAACCCGGCAACAGTCAAGAGCTCATCCGTCGAGATGTCTTCGAGCGGGCGCTCGATTAGGCGGTGTCGATAGGATGGCCAGTTCCGGCGGAGAGTGTCACATGCGGCCGGATCGACCTCGACCGCCACACGGATGTCGAAGCCCTCGCGCGCGAATCCGAGGTCCATGCCGCCGGACCCGGAGAATAAGCTTATAGCAGGTATAGGTTTCCGGCCCCTTCTGGGCATGCGAAATCACTCTCGGGTGTCTCGGTCAGGGCAGAATATAACCCTGAGCTCGTCGAAGCTCGAGACCCAGTGCGCTCAGCTCGGTTACGCGCTCGCTGGCCGCGCTGTCTCAGGGTTGGCCTACCGACGACATCGTCCAGACGATCCCTACCACACGCGGTGCTCAGGACCAGCAATAAGCACACGCTTACGACGAGCTCGGCGTGCGCGCCGGCCACATTAGCGCATTTTGGCGCTGGCTCTCGCGTGACGACCAGGCCTCCGTACAACAGAATCGGGAACTGGATCCGCAACCTGCTCAGAGTCGAAATTCGTGGTTCGTCTACGCCCGGTAGGCTGACCGCAATGCGGACCGCTGCCTGTACGTGGCGACCCCTCCCGCGGAGCGGACGGCGACGCGTGGTTCCCCTCCGCCTCTCGCGTCCGTGTGGTGTGGAAGCGATACCCGGGCGCCCAAGGCCCGCACTGATCGTCCCGGCGCGCCACGTCGCGTCGTGGTTCGATGCGACACCCGCCGAGCGGGCTGCGATTCTCGACGCGATCGACACGGGTCCGTGCCATCATCGAACGGCAGCACGCGCCGGACGGCTACAATCTCGGCGTCAACGTCGGCGTGCCGGCGGGGCAGACGGCCGATCACCTCCATTTCCACGTTATCGCGCGCTACGCCGGCGACATCCCCGACCCACGCGGCGGCGTCCGCCACGTGCTGGCCGGCCGCGGCAACTACCTCCTCACGCCTACCATAGAAGGGGCGCCGCACGACCGGACGGTCATCCGCGGCTCCGACGACCCGCTCCTCCCGCACCTCGTCGCGCACCTCGATCACGCCGATCAGGTGGACATCGCCGTCGCGTTCACCATGACGAGTGGCGTGCGCGAGCTCCAGGAGTACCTGCGCGACGTCATTGCCCGCGGCGGCCGCGTTAGGTTCCTCACCGGCGACTACCTCGGCGTCACTGAACCCGACGCGCTCCTCCGTCTCCTCGACCTCGGGGAACGCGCCGAGCTCCGCATCTTCGAGAGCGACGGCACGAGCTTCCACCCCAAGAGCTACATCCTCCGCCGAGCGGGCGGGTACGGGACTGCGTTCGTCGGCAGCTCGAACCTGAGCCGCAGCGCACTCCAGACAGGCGTCGAGTGGAACTACCGCGTCGTCACCTCACGCGACGGGCAGAGCTTCCGCGACGTGTGCGAGGCGTTCGAGGCCCTCTTCACCAACCCGCACACGCGTCCGCTCACGGCCGAGTGGGTGGAACGCTACCGAAGCCGGCGCATTCCGCCGGTACCGCAGCGCACGGGCGTCGAGATCGAGCCGCCGCCGGCGGTACCGCTCCCGAACACCGTGCAGATCGAGGCGCTCGATGCGCTCGCGGCCACGCGCGCGGGTGGCAACGCCGCTGGTCTCGTCGTGCTCGCGACAGGGCTCGGCAAGACCTGGCTCAGCGCGTTCGACACCGTGAGCGCGAAGGCCGAGCGCGTGCTGTTCGTCGCCCATCGCGAGGAGATCCTCGACCAGACGATGCGCACCTACAGCACCATCCGCCCCCACGCGGTGCTCGGCAAGTACACGGGGACAGAGAAGTCCCCCGCGGCAGACGTCATCTTCGCATCGATTCAGACGCTCGGCCGCTCGCATCACCTCCATCGCTTCACGCCCGACGAGTTCGACTACATCGTGGTCGACGAGTTCCACCACGCGGCCGCGTCGACGTATCGCCGGCTGATCGACTACTTCACACCGAAGTTCCTGCTCGGCCTCACGGCCACGCCGGAGCGCACCGACGGCGCGAGTCTGCTCTCGTTATGCGGAGAGAACCTGGTCTACCGCTGTGATCTCGCTGAGGGGATCAAGCGTGGTTTGCTCTCGCCGTTCGACTACTACGGCGTGCCTGACGAGGTCGACTAAGAGAACATCCCGTGGCGGAGCAACCGGTTCGACGAGGAGGAGCTGACGACCGCGGTGGCCACGAAGTCGCGAGCCGAGAATGCGCTCGACCAGCTTCGCCGCAGGGGAGGGAAGCGCGCGCTCGCGTTCTGCGTGTCGCAGCGGCATGCGGACTTCATGAAATAGTACTCCAGGAACGCCGGACTTCGCGTGGCAGCTGTGCATTCGGGCGAGTCGAGCGACCCGCGTACGCACTCGCTCGAGCGCCTGCAGCGCGGCGAGCTCGACGTGCTCTTCGCCGTCGACATGTTCAACGAGGGCGTCGACCTCCCCGACGTCGATACGATCCTCATGCTGCGCCCAACGGAGCCGCAGATCCTCTGGCTGCAGCAGTTCGGGCGCAGGCTGCGCCATCGGCCGGAGAAGCGGCTCAAGGTGATCGACTACATCGGGAATCACCGCTCGTTCCTGCTCGAGCCTTCTTGTCATTCCGAGCGACCCTGAGCGCAGCGAAGGGGAGTCGAGGAATCCTCATCGTCCCGGTAGAGGGCCCTGATCCCTTTGCCGGGATCCTGAGGATTCCTCGACTTCGCCGCCTGATGGCGGCTCCGCTCGGAATGACAGAGCAAGCTACGAGGAGTTCCGCTCGCGCACCGGCTTCCGCCCGTTCGCCACGGAGGCGTTCCACGACGGCTACGACCCCGCCTCCGCGCGCCCGGGCTACGGCTCGTGGTTCCAGTTCGTGCGCGCCATGGGCGACCTGACGGGAACGGACGATGACGCCGAGGTGAAGCTCCGGCCGCTGCTCTCGGCGCTCGAGAGCACGCCCATGACGAAGAGCTTCAAGATGGTCGTGCTGCTCGCCATGATCGCGGAGGAGGCGTTCCCGGGGTCGATCACCATCGAGCGACTCATGGAGCGCGTCCGCACCATCGCTCGGCGCACCGCTGCGCTGCGGACGGAGTTCGGCGAGGCGCTCGACGACGATATTGCGCTGCGGAAGCTGCTCGAGGAAAACCCCATCGACGCCTGGACGGGTGGACGCGGAACGCGCGGCGAGCAGTACTTCCGCTACGATGGGTCGCGATTCTCGTCGGCGATATCGCTGCCTCCGTCGTTGCGCGAGTCAGGCGCGGAGCTCGTGCGCGAGCTGGCGGAGTGGCGGCTCGCGCGCTATCTCCGCCGCGCGGGGGCGACGGGCGCGCCGCGCATCGTGTGCAAGGTCTCCCACGCGAACGGCCGCCCGATCCTCTTCCTCCCCTCGCGCGACCGCAACCCCGGCATTCCCGAAGGTTGGGTGGAGGTCACCGCCGACGGCGAGCCGTACCAGGCGAACTTCGTGAAGATCGCCGTGAACGTCATGACTCGCGGGGCCTCGGACGAGAACGTGCTGCCGGGCCTGATGCGGAAGTGGTTCGGCCCTGACGCGGGGCTCCCGGGGACGACGTTTCAGGTGGTCTTCGAGCAGTCGCCGGACGGCTACATCCTCTCGCCGCTCACGGACCAGCACGAGCGGCGGCTCGCACTCTGGGAGCGCTACCCACGCGCCGAGGTGCCGAAGTTCTTCGGGTTCGAGCTCTCGGGGTTCGAGGCGCGGTCGGGCGTGGTCACTCGGCCCGGGTTGATCCTGCTCTTCGTCGCGCTCGACAAGACGGGGATGCAGGAGGAGCACCGGTACGAGGACGCGTTCGTCTCACCCACGGAGTTCCGGTGGCAGAGTCAGAACCGCACCACCCGCGATAGCAAGATGGGGCGGATGATTCAGAATCATCGCGCGGATGGGACCCGCGTGCACCTCTTCGTCCGGCCGAGCGCCAAGGTGGGTGGGAAGACGCAGCCGTTCACCTACTGCGGGGAGCTCGAATTCGAGCGGTGGGAAGGGAATCGGCCGATCACCGTTTGGTGGAGACTTGACGCTCCTCTACCGCCCGAAGGCCAAACAGCGCTCCGCGTGGCTCCAACGTAGCCGATGGATCTTACGTTGCTCCTACGACGGCCAGCGGACCCTTGCAGCCGGTGATGCTGTGTTCTCGCGCCTCGATTGCTACGAGGGTTACCGAAGGAGGGGCATTACGACCATCGCACAATCGGAGCTCGGCACCCCGAGAGAAGCGTGACATGAAACGAAAGACCGGCTGCGGCCCGGGCCTGCTCGCCCTCGGGGTTCTTTGTGCGTTCGTCCTCGGCGAGCACTACCTCGCTATCCAGATCGACAGGCGGCGCTTCCCGTGGGGTTACGCGGACTCCGGCAAGCCTCCACTCGTTGGCACGTGGGTCGGCCCGTTCACGACCGGAAGCGGGAAGCGGCTAGCCATGTTGCTCGACGTGCAGTTCGTGCCGCTGGGCCGCGACCGCAGGGGCACGCCCATCATCCGCACCAGGCGCCACAGCTGGCTCGAGGGGCGCGTGCTCGTGTGCGACGGCCCGGGGCGGGTGCGCCACCTCGAGGCATCGGGAGAACCTAACGATAATCGTGCGTCACGCTTCCACCTCGCGACGAGCCCCACCGACAGCACGCCGCCGGAGGGGCTCGCGCCGAGCCACCTGTATGGCCGCTGGGACGGCACCGACTCGCTCGCGCTCGAGGCCTCGCTCTATCTGCGGCGCGGGACCTCGGCGATCACCCAGAGCGATGACCCCGACACGGGTCGCAACACCCCGCTCACGCTGCGCCGCGGGACGGAGGCGACGTTCGACTCCTTATGTGCACGGCGGGGAATCTGATTCCACCAGGCCGAGCGGCCTTCCACCCAACAACGGCCGCTTCGCACGACGGCTGACCATGTCAGCGATCTCCCCCGCCTCACGAGCGGTCGGGGTCCACCGGAACGTGCGCTCCAGTTGCCGCGTGGCCCACCGGCGCCTTGCCGACCCGGGTCGCGTGGATGAGCTCAGCCCGACGATGTCGCGAAGGAGAGTCCACTCCGATTCGATCGACGCTCGGTCTCGGCGTCCACTCGCGTGCACCGGGAACCGCCGATGTTCGACGTGAATCACCTCGCCCACCGCGCGCTGCTCGAGGTGAAGCACGACGCCGACGGCACGTACTTCCCCGGGCCGAACTAGCGGAAGGGTCCCGCGTCCGGCGTAAAAGTCCCCGTAGCGCCTCTCGGTCACGAACCGGAAGGTGAGATCCGAGTGCTGCACCAGCATCCACTGCGTGTATCCCATGGTCGGGCTTTCGCCGGGTCCGGGCTCGCCGAGGGGGATGAGCCGCTACGTCTGACACCGTGTACCAAAGGGCGCGCTCAGGGCGTGATCGGGAAGGTTGCTCGGCTAGGCAGCCGACCGAACCACCTTCAGGCGCACGCGCATCCCCGCGTGCGCGAGCATGTTGATGAGCGTATCGACGGTGAAGCGGTCGATCTTGTCACGACACAGGTCACTGACGCGCGGCTGAGCGACGCCGAAGAGCTTCGCCGCCTGCGCCTGCGTCAACCCACGCTCCGCCATCAGGTTCTGCAGCGCGCTCATGAGATCCGACCGGACCCGCAGATTCTCCGCCTCCGCGGGCGGGAAGCCGAGGTCTCGGAAGATGTTGCCGCCGACTGGCGTCACGTGCGATGTGCCGTCCCTCGCTCGCTCGCGCACGACAGCGGGACCCTTCCGCTTGCGCGGTACGTCGGCGGCACTCGCTCGCCGGCGATTCCGGTCGCGTCGTCTTACGCTCATCGTTGCCCTCGCTCTACCATCAGGTCTCGATACCGTCGACGTGCCAGGTCGAGATCACGCGTTGGCGTCTTTCGTGACTTCTTCTCGAACGCGTGGAGCACGTACACGGCCTCCGCGAACCTCGACGCCACAACCACCCGTTGTTCACCACGAACGTGGACGCGAACCTCGATCACTCCGGCTCCAACGGATGCGAGCGGCTTCCAGTCGACCGGTTCGTTTCCCTCCTGGAGTCGGCGCAACTGGCGCCCGACCGCGCGGCGAGCCGCGTCACTGAAACCCCGGACGGCCCCCAGTGAGGAGCCGCGCCAGACGACCGGCTTGCTCGGCCCCGGCAAGCCGAGGGCCGGGTGCGTCATCCGAATATAAAAATACGATATAGACGTGGCAATACAGGCGGGTTCCTGACGAGAAGCGCCAGGTGAAGATGCCGAGTCGCACGGGGACCCGTATCATCCAACCGACGCAGTCGCGATCGCTCGAGCGCCGTCGGCGGAGGCTTTCGCGTCGGTAGCGTCGCCGCCTGGGGTGGGACTCCGTGCCGCTGGCTCAACGGCGCGCTCCGATACTCGGCCTCGATAAGCTGATCGGCGAGCAGCGTACGTTCCTGCTCACTGGTCACCGATGAGTTCTGCCCCTCTCGACCGTCATACCATAAGTCAGACGGCCCTGAGGAGGGTATGATAGTGATGGACTCGAAGCCACACGACATGGACGAGAGCGCGATGGTCGCCGCTGCCACGGCGGGGGATGAAGCCGCGTTCACCACGCTCACGCGGCGCTACCGGCGCGAGCTGCACGTGCATTGCTACCGGATGCTCGCCTCGTTCGAGGACGCCGAGGACCTGGTGCAGGAGACGTTTCTGCGGGCGTGGCAGAAGCGCGAGACCTTCCAGGGCCGCGCCACGTTCCGAGCGTGGCTGTACCGCATCGCCACCAACGCGTGTCTCGACTTTCTGGCGCGCCACGAGCGTCGCGTCATCGAGATTGCCGCGCGTGGCTCCGCATCCGCCGAAGCGGCGGTTGCGCCGCACGTCGCCTGGCTGCAGCCGTTTCCGGATCGGTTGCTCGAGCGGCCGGCTCCCGGAGACGGCGAGCCCGACGCGATGCTCGCGCGCAAGGAGACGATCGAGCTCGCCTTCCTCGTTGCGATGCAGTGCCTGCCGCCGAAGCAACGCGCGGTGCTGATCCTCCGCGATGTACTCGATTGGTCAGCGAGCGAAACCGCCGCGCTCCTGGAATCGAGTGTCGCGTCGGTGAACGGTGCGCTGCAGCGCGCGCGAGCGGCGTTGCGCCGGCGCCAACCGGCGCGAGGCACCCACCATTCGCCTGGCGACAGCTCCTCCGAGCAGGAGCGGCTCCTCGTCCAGCAGTACGTCGATGCGACCGTGCGCTGTGACGCGGAAGGGCTCGTGCGACTGCTTCGCGAGGATGCGCGCTTCTCGATGCCTCCGGAGCCCGTCGCTTACGTGGGGAGCGAGGTGCTCGTGCGGGCCTGGGTGGAGGGCGGCTTCGGCTCTCCTCCGTACAACGACTGGAAATACGTGGTTACCGCCGCGAACCGGCTGCCCGCCGTCGTCTGGTATCTGCGGCGCCCCGGCGAAGAGGGCCATCATGCATTCGCGATCGATGTGCTGCGCATCGAGAATGGCGCGATCGCCGAGATCACCGCGTTCGGTGTGACTCACCTCCTCGACGCCTTCGGTCTTCCCGCAACGCTCTCATGACCGAGTCGCTCGAGGGGGTCGCCCCCAGGGCCGGCAAGCGCGCGTGGATCGGGCTGGCGGTGATCGCCCTGCCGTGCCTGCTGTATTCCATGGACCTGACCGTGCTGCACCTCGCGGTGCCGGCGCTCACCCGTGACCTCGAGCCGAGCAGCGCGCAGTTGCTGTGGATCATCGACATCTACGGATTCCTGGTCGCCGGGTCGCTGATCACCGCGGGCACGCTCGGCGACAGGATCGGCCGGCGTCGCCTCCTGCTGATCGGGGCCGCCGCGTTCGGGGTCGCGTCGGTGCTCGCCGCGTTCTCGACGAGTGCCGGGATGCTCATCGCGACGCGCGCGCTGTTGGGGCTGGCCGGTGCGACCGTCGCGCCGTCGACGCTCTCGCTGATCCGCAACATGTTCCTCGACGCTCATCAGCGCCGGGTGGCCGTCAGCGTCTGGGTCATGAGCTACTCGATCGGTGGCGCGATCGGCCCGCTCATCGGCGGCGTCCTGCTGGAGCTCTTCTGGTGGGGCTCGGTCTTTCTCATCAGCGTGCCGGTGATGGCACTGCTGCTCGTGGTCGGCCCCGTGTTCCTGCCGGAATACAGGGACCCCGATGCCGGGAAGCCGGACGTGCCGAGCGCCGCGCTGTCGCTGGCGGCCGTGCTGGCGATGATCTATGGCCTGAAGCAGATCGCCCAGAGCGGTGTTCATGTCACTCCGATTCTGTCCATCCTGGCTGGCGTGGCGCTCGGCGCCGTGTTCGTTAGGCGACAGCTCGCCCTGTCCGATCCGCTGATCGACCTGCGGCTCTTTCGCGTCCCGGCCTTCAGTGCCTCGCTGGCGACGTATGGCCTCACCATCCTGGTCCTGTTCGGCGGCTTTCTCTTCCTGCCCCAGTACCTGCAGCTCGTGCTGGGGTTGTCACCCTTCGACGCGGGGCTGTGGACCCTTCCATGGGCACTGGCGTTCGTGCTCGGCTCGATGGCGACTCCACCTCTCGCGCGCGTCATTCGACCGGCGGTTCTCATGTCCGCGGGCCTCGCGCTATCGGCGGTCGGCTACTGGATGATGACCCGCTTCGATGCGACCACCGGATTCCCGCTGGTCGCCCTCGCCACGTTCATCTTCTCGATAGGGGTCTCTCCGGTGTTCACGTTGACGACCGACCTGGTCATCGGATCCGCCCCGCCCGAGCGGGCGGGCGCCGCGTCGGCGATCTCCGAGACGAGCGCCGAATTCGGCGGGGCGCTCGGCATCGCGGCGTTCGGGAGCATCGGCGTCGCGGTGTATCGCGGCCTGATGGCCGATGCGATTCCGCCTGGAGTCGGGTTCGATGCGGGCCGAGCGGCGGCCACGCTCGGCGGTGCGGTCGAGGTAGCCGAGCAGCTTCCCGGCGCCGCCGGTGAGGCGCTGAGGGACGCGGCGCGCGCCGCGTTCGTTCGGGGACTCCGCCTCTCGGCGGCGATCAGCGCCATTGCGTCGGTCGCGCTGGCGATCTTCGCCGCGCGCTCGCTCCGCCACGTGCGACGAACGCCCGAACGGAGCGACGCGCCGGCGCTAGCGGCGTCGTCCCCTCCGTCGCGAACCGCCTAATACGACTTTGTCATTCCGAGCGGAGCGGCCGTCAGGCCGCGCAGTCGAGGAACCCTCATCGTCCCGGCAGAGGGCCCTCTCTCTTGGGAGAGTGAGGATTCCTCGACTACGGCGCCTGACGGCGCCTCCGCTCGGAATGACCAGGCAGTACTAACCGTTCGAGCACGGACGGGAGCGCCGGTGGAAGCGTTTGGAACTCGCATTGGACCTCCTTCGGCGTGCGTCACGGCGGAGGATCTCGCGTGACCGCGCGCGTCTCGAGCTCCTCGAAGTCCGGGTGCTCGAAGATCGCCCCGTCCACTCGCGCGCGGTCCCCGATCGCGTCGTGCAGCGCGCCCGCGAAGTGCGCGACGATGCGGTTCATCTCGTGCACCTCCGCCACCAGCCGAGCGGCGTCGCGCGTCTCCCAGTAGTGCGTCTCGTCGCGGACGATGACCTGGAAGCCGAGTCGCTCGGCCGCCTCGAGGAGGGCGACGAGTGACGTGTGGCAGTGGATGAGATGCTCGTCGCTGACGACGGAAGCGTACTGCGTCTTGCACGTCGAGTGCCAGTGCCAGATGAGGGGCAGGCCGTGCACCGGGTTGCCCTCGTCGTCCTCGGGCGGCACGCGGGCGAGCCCGAATGTCGCCGCCTCGCACCCGCGGCCCGGGTGGACGGCGAAGCCGATCGCGTCGGGCAGCAGTTCCGTGCGTCCTCCGGTGACGGGATCTCGGTCGTCCAGCCGGATCGCCGCCCCGAGGCGGAACCAGTGCCCGAGCGGGTCGTCGGCTTCCGCCTCGTCGCCTAACGACTCACCGGCGGTTGTGCGAACGAAGGGCCCGACGAGCTCGAACGGGATCCGGACGGCCTCGGCGTACAGTCGACGGACCCGCTCCGCGACGTCGGACTCGGGCGTGTCGGGTGGGAGGGCGAGCTCGTAGCAGAGGTGGAGGCCCATGATCGAGACGCTGCCGCTCGGGGACTCAGCCCCGCTCCGTGGGAAGCGCGGGCATGGCCATACGATAGGCTCCTCGGCGGACGGTCGGCAAGCGGACATGCGCCGAGGGTAGCGTCTCGAGCGGCGGGCACCGGCATCGAGGTGTCCGTGCGATTGGAGCAGCGGTCCGGTCGAGCCTAACTGTGCGGCTCGACCGGCGAGCCGTCACGCACCCACTGCCGGGTGTCGTTTGATGCGGGCGATCTCTCCGGCAGCAGGAGAATGCCTCGCCTGGTAGAGATCCCAGGCGAGCTGCAGGGTGAGCCAGAACTGCGCCTCCATTCCGAACGCCCGCTCGAGCCGAAGCGCGGTGTCGGGAGTCACCCCGCGCTTGCCGTGGACGAGCTCGTTGATGCGCGGGTACGACGCGCCGATCCACTCGGCGAGCTCCATCTGAGAAATGCCGAGCGGCTCGAGAAACTCCTCGCGCAGCATTGCGCCGGGGTGGGTCGGCGGCCGGTTGGTGGGAACTCGAATCGTCCCCGCCGTCACGCTCGTGGAGCGAGCGCCGCTCGTTCCACCGCGGCTGCCGCGGTCGGGCTGCGCCGCGCCTCTTCTGGCCTTGCCGGACTTCATCTTCGCCGACTGCTTCTCAGTGGTAGTCTGTGATCTCGACGCGTGCCGGGCCCTTGGCCGTCCAGACGTAACAGATGCGGTACTGATCGTTGACCCGGATCGAGTCCTGGCCTTCCCGGTCACCTTTCAGCTTCTCCCATCGATTACCGGGTGGGAGCCGCAACGACTCGCGGGACACCGCCGCGTTCAACTGGTCGAGCTTCCGCCGAGCGACTTGCCACAGCTCCGACGGGCAAGTGCGACGCGCGGCCTTCGTGTTCTTGCCGTCGAACACGTCTGCCGTGCCACGGTCGCGAAACGAGCGGATCACCGCCCGGCCGGGGACGCGGCGGGCCTGGATGCATTATAACGCATACCGTTATACGTGCCAACGTGGACGGGACGAGCCGCGCACGAGCGTACGTCGGTGTGGGTTGTGGGATGGCATCGCTCGAATGCGCCCGGTAACGCATCATCCCCAGGCTGGCTGACCTTCCGCCGACGGCATTGCTTCACGCTTGACCGAAGGCGTTGCGACCGAGCGCACCCGCTGGAGCCGCTCCTCGCACGCGGCTCCCGCGGGCCTCGGCGGAAACCCTCCTGTTCGCGACTGCGCTGGTTTCGAGCAGGCGGCAACTCACGCGACGAACGCCAGCCGCCGCAGGATGGTGAGGCGCGTGGTGGTCATCCGACTACTACTCCCTCTTGTCCACGGATCTCGCAGTCGATCGAGCAGCCCGCTGCCTGGTCGAGCTTCTCCGTGGTCGTTTCGTTGGCATCGAGAAGGGGGGGTAGGGCCATCACGGTGTGGTGCAGATTGGCAGCTCCGTTGCCCGATCAGGCCCGAAGGACGCTCCTGGTGCCGGATTGACCCTCCTGCCACAAGGACTCGCGCGACCAAGTCGCCCGCAGAAATCTGCGGTATGCCCGATGTGATCGTTCGTTGCCTGACAGAGGTTGAGAACCATTCTCCGTGCCGGAGGCGGAGATTCACGCCCCGTCACAGCTCCCATTCCACCGGTACTCTCGGGTCGGGCACGTAGGCGCAATAGACTCCGGTGCGGATGCTCCGGTCGAGATGCTCGCCTAACGTCGGATCGTGCTCGCGAATCCGGGCCATCGCCGCGCGCACCGCCCGGGTCACACTGGCTCTCGCGCGTTCCGACGCCGAACCGGCGCGCCGGTCGCGACCGCCGAGTCCCACCGCGCGCGACAGCTCGCGCATCAGGAAGTCCCGTTCAGTCTCCGCCTGCGCCTGACGTTCGCTGTCCGAGAGCGCCCGCGCCTCCTCGATATCCTCATCGATCTCGGTGAGCCGCCGCCGGTACGCATCCTTCGCGCGCGCGTCCAGCATCTCGCCGGCATCCCCTGACGCCGCGAACGTAATCCCAGACTCGGTGGCCTGGATCAGGTCCGCGGTCTCGCCGCGCTCCGCGGCCACCAGCTCGAGCACGTGAAACGCGCGCCCGGGATCGGCGAGGAGCCGAGCGAGGTACCGGAGTCCTACGACATCCCGCAGCCGTACGGTGTGCCCCTCGAACGTCACGGACCAGTACTCGCCCTCTCGGCGGAATGCGCTGAGCCGCGACGTTAGGCTGCTCCTGCTCGCACGATCCCCTACGGCCGAATCCGGCTCCGCGCGCGGCTGAGGGTCGGACCTTTGGCTACTGGTGTCGCACGCCAGGTCCCTCGCTGACGCTCGGGCTGACAACCGGGAAGACAGGGGAGCTGAGCAGGCGTGCGCCGCGCGTTCCGCGTGCAGCGTGGCTCCCACCCGCTCGAAGGCCGAGAGGGCGGCTCGGAACTCGAGGAGGGCACGCTCCTCGTCGCCTTCCGTGCGATGTGCCTGCGCGAGCCCCATGCGAGCGAGCGCCGCCTCGTAGGGGGCGCCGACGTCGTTCCAGAGGTCCACGGCCACCTCGAAGTCGCGCCGCGCCCCCGCCGCATCTCCTTCGCCGAGCCTAACGTGGCCGAGCGCGGCTGATGCGCTGGCGGTGAGCGCCTTGCTCCCGAACGCACTGGCCACCTTTCCCAGCTCGTCCGCGGCCCATCGGGCGCGGTCGAGGTCACCAGCCGCAACGGCGATCTCCACTTGCGCCTCGAGGAGTGGCGCCCGGCGAAGCTCGGTGTGAGGCGGCAGCTCCTTCGACGGGATCGCGAGCGGGTGTTCGAGCGCATCGCGGATGGACGCGGCGGCCAGCGCGACATCCCCCCGAGCCAGGAAGACCAACGCAAGGCCCGGCTGCGGATCCCAGCCAGTCTCGTGAGCCGCGAGGAACGCCTGCTCGGCGCCTTCCACGTCTCCCTTCCGTAGTCGGATGCGGCCAAGCTCCGTCAGCGGCCATCCGAACTCCCGTCGCAGGTAGGGGCGCAACTCCTCACAGGCGAGGAGGGCTTCGCGCTCTGCCTCGCTGCTCGACCCGCGCAGGCGGAGGATCTCGGCGCGGTGAACGCGGCAGCGGCCGTGAATGCTCCCCACGGCTCGCCCGTGCCGCCACCGCTCCATGGCCTGCGTCCATTCCTCGGCGAGGTCGTACTGCGCGACCGCCTGCAGCGCACATACCAGCTCGCAGTAGACGACGCCGGTCAACAAGGCATCGAGCTCGCCGGAGACCGTGGCCACGGCCGCTTCATCGAGCAGCTCGAGGCCCTGCGCGACCTCGCCGTCCAGGATGAGGCTGCGCGCCTCCGCGATGCGGCCGAGGGCGGCCGCGGCCGGATCGTGCTTCGCGCCCAATTCGATCGCGCGTCGGGCCCACTGGCGAGCTCCCCGAAAGTCACCCGAGAGCAGCCGCTCGTAGTTCCGGACGACCGCCACCCACGCGTGAACCGGCGTCTCGTCGTGATCCTCGAGGAGGCGCTCCGCCCGTTTGACCCAACTGCGGACGGGCGCCAGGAGCGCCGTATCGAAAAGCAGGTGCATGGCGACGCGTGTCGCCGCGCCCGCCGCCGCCAACGAATCGCCCGCGCGCGCGGCCTGCGCGTGCGCGCGCTCCCACACCTCGATCGTCACGTCGAGATGACCCGCCGCGTACGCGACGTCGGCGAGAAGCGATAGATCCGCCGGGTCCAGGGACTGACCCCCATCCGCTTCTACGAGAAGGTCGTAGGCCTGTTGCCAGTCGCCCCGCGATGCGGCCTCGCGCCCTTTCTCCAGGGCGGTAACAGCGAACGTTCCCACGGTAACGGTCTTTCTCACGCCGTGATGGGAGGGAGAAGAGTCGCGAACTCGTCGAAGTCAACTTGGGGGTGGGCCATGGAACGCGCAAAGGTCAACGGAGTCGAGCTGGAGTACGAGGTGAAGGGATCGGGCGAGCCGGTGCTGCTGATCAGTCCCGTCATCGCGGGAGCGTTCGTGCCATTCCTGTCGGCACCGCCGCTGGTCGATCGCTACCGCCTGATCCGCTACCACAGGCGCGGTTGGGCCGGGAGCACGCACACGGCTCCGCCGGTGCGCATCGCGGACCATGCGGCGGACGCCGCCGCGCTGCTGGACCAGCTCGGCGTCGCTCGCGCGCACGTCGCCGGACACTCCAGCGGGGGCGCGGTCGCCATGGAGCTGGCCCGGGAGCGGCCGGACCTCGTCCACACGCTGGCCCTGCTGGAGCCGTCGCTGTTCAGCGTGCCGAGTGCCCCGGCGTTGTTCGAGAGAGCGGCGCCTTCCCTCGAAGCGTATCGGGGCGGCGACCACGCGGGGGCAGTCGCCGGCTTCCTGAGCCTCGTGAGCGGCCTCGATTGGGAGACGTGCCGGGGCGTGATCGACGAGAACGTCCCCGGTGGCGTGGCGCACGCGATCCGCGACGCCGACACCTTCTTCGGCGTCGAGCTGCCGGCGCTCGGTGCGTGGCAGTTCGGGGCAGAGCAGGCTGCCGCGTTCACGCAGCCGGTGCTGTCGGTGCTGGGTGCCGATACCGAACGGCTGTGGGTGGAAGTGGCGGAGCTGCTTCGGCGCTGGTTCCCGCGGGTGGAGGAGCTTACGGTCGGCGGTGTGGGTCACCTGCTGCAGATGCAGCGTGCGGAGCCGATCGCACAGGGCGTGGCGGCGTTCTTCGGTCGCCACCCGATGCTGGCGGTGGAAGAAACCAGACCACAGGCGCGAGCTCGAGCCATGACGTAGTCATGTCGTCAAGCTCTCCCGGAAGAACAACCACATCGTCCGCATCGAGCGCGATGGCTACCCGCCCTGCAAGGCGACCTGACACGCGGCGTGAGCGGCGCTGCACCGGCGCCAACCGGCGCGAGACACCCACCGATCGCACTCCCGCGAGTCCTCCGAGCAGGAGCGGCTCCTGCTCCAACAGTACGTCGAGGCGACCGAACGCTGCGAGATGGATGTGCTGCGCATCGAGAATGGCGCGATCGCCGAGATCACCACGTTCGATCTGGCTCAACTCCTCGACGCCTTCGGCCTTGCGGAAACGCTCTCGTGAGCGAGTCGCCGCTAGCGGCTTCGTCCGATCCGTCGCGAACTGCCTAACGACTCGAGCACGGATGGGAGCGCCGGTGGCAGCGTGCCGCAAAACGGCTCCGGTACCGTCGGCCGCGGCGGAGCCTTCGGGTCGGGCGGCAGGCAATGCTCGAGGACGGATGCGGACGGCGCCTCCTTGGGGCGGGCGTTCGGACGGCGGTTGGGTTGGATCGGATTTGGAAATCGCATTGGACCTCCTTCGGCGTGCGTCACGGTGGAGGATCTCGCGTGACCGCGCGCGTCTCGAGCTCCTCGAACTCCGGGTGCTCGAAGATTGCCCCCTCGACTCGCGCGCGGTCCCCGATCGCGTCGTGCAGCGCGCCCGCGAAGTGCGCGACGATGCGGTTCATCTCGTGCACCTCCGCCACCAGCCGAGCGGCGTCGCGCGTCTCCCAGTAGTGCGTCTCGTCGCGGACGATGACCTGGAAGCCGAGTCGCTCGGCCGCCTCGAGGAGGGCGACGAGTGACGTGTGGCAGTGGATGAGATGCTCGTCGCTGACGACGGAAGCGTACTGCGTCTTGCACGTCGAGTGCCAGTGCCACATGAGGGGCAAGCCGTGCACCCGGGTGCCCTCGTCGTCCTCGGGCGGCACGCGGGCGAGCCCGAACGTTGCCGCCTCGGAGCCGCGGCCCGGGTGGACGGCGAATCCGACCGCGTCGGGGAGGAGGTCCGTGCGCTGTCCGGTGATGGGGTCCCGGTGGTCGAACCTGATCGCCGCCACGAAGCGGAACCAGTGCCCGAGCGGGTCGTCGGCCTCCGCCTCGTCGCCTAACGACTCACCGGCGGTTGTGCGAACGAAGGGCCCGACGTGCTCGAACGGGATCCGGACCGCCTCGGCGTACAGTCGGCGAACCCGCTCCGCGACGTCGGACGCAGGGGTGTCGGCAGGGAGGGCGAGCTCGTAGCAGAGGTGGAGGCCCATATTCGAGATGCTGCCGCTCGGCGACTCAGCCCCGTGCCTCGCCCGTCACCCGGTCGAAGTATGTCGCCAGGTCGATGACCAGGGGCGGGATGAAGCGATCCGGCCGCCACTCGAGCGTTTCCGAGAGAATCTCTGGCACCGTGTCGTCGCGCCGCCACCGCGTGAAGGTCCGCGCATCGACGTCGACGATCCAGTACTCGGGGACGGCCTTGCTCTGGTACAGCTCGCGCTTCTCCCGCCGGTCGGTTCGCGCCGTGGAGGGTGAGAGCACCTCGGTCGCCAGAAGAAGCCGGCCGACTTCCTCCCACGCGCGCGGCACCGCGCCCTCGACGAGCGGCACGACGAACAGATCCGGCTCCACCATGTTTCGCGGGCCGAAGACGACGTCGGCAGGCGCGATCATCACGTGCCCGATGTCGTGCTCGCCCAGATACGGTTTGAGCAGCATCGCGAGCTCGAGCACCGCGTTCTGGTGCGTCCAGCTCGGCGCCGGGGTCACGAACAGCTCGCCGTCGATGACCTCGTAGCGGTTGCCGTCGTTGGGCAGCGCGCGGACCATCTCGACGGTCCACTCCGTCTGCTGTGCGGGCATGGCCATACGATAGGCTCCTCGGCGGACGGTCGGCAAGCGAACATGCGCCGAGGGTAGCGTCCCGAGCGGCGGACACCGGCATCGGACGGTTGCCCGGCGGGTCGCGAGCGCCCGAAGTCCACTACGAATCACGCCTTGATCTCGGGCGCGATTGTACCCGACCGCAATTGTCCGATGTCTCGAATCACCCTCGCGGAGGATACCGTGAGCTGATCGGACGCATCGCGAGGCTATACAAGTTCTTGTATAATCGCCATGAAACCGCTATTCTGGGTGGGTCGCTCGCGCCACGAACTGCGAGCGTTCCCGCCCGACGTACGGCGCGAGGCAGGGTAGCAGCTCGCGCGCGTGCAGTTCGGCGATGAGCCAGACGACTGGCGACCGATGGCGGAGGTGGGAGCGGGCGTATGCGACATCAGAATTCACGGCGCGGTCGAGTATCGCGTCCTGTACGTCGCGAAGTTCCCCGAAGCGGTGTACGTGCTGCACGCGTTCGAGAAGCGGAGCCGGCGGACGCCGCGTCTGAATCTCGACGTGGCGCGAGCGCGGTGGCGCGCTCTCGCCCGCCTTCGCGCAGGTCGCGCACGATGACTGCGGTGCAGGACGCCGAGGACACGCGGATCACGCCATCGTCCGGCAACGTCTTCCTCGATCTCGGATTCCCGCCAGGGGAGGCGGAGCACCTGCTCGTGCGTGCGGACCTCATGTCCGCGGTGAGTGCCCTCATCAAGGAGCGGCGTCTCACCCAGGCGCGAGCCGCGCGGCTCTTCGGCGTGACGCAGCCGCGCGTGAGCGATCTCGTGCGTGGCCGCATCGAGCTGTTCAGCATCGACTCACTCGTCGAGATGCTCGGCCGAGCGGGCATCGGGGTGTCCGTGCGATTGGAGCAGCGGTCCGGTCGAGCCTAGCTGTGCGGGTCGTCCGGCGACCCGTCACGCACCCACCGACGCGTGCGCGGCATGCCTAACGTCGGTGCTATTAGTCCGATGATGCGACGGAACGCGGCGTGTTATGGCGGCGGACACGTCTCAGCCTGTCCACGGCGCACCCACCCCCTGTACCACACCGCAGTCGTGCACCGGCCCGGGTGACTCGCGGGGCCGTCAGTGCCAACACAGGTGCTCCCGATGCGAGGGAGTCGAACACCAGTCGCGGTAGGAAGACTCACCGCCCTCCGCCGAACACGCCGCGAAGGCTCAAAGGCACGGCGAACGCGACGAGCAGTGCTTGTTCGGAGTGGGTTCCAAGGATCGAACTTTCACTCTCCCCTGAGGGTAGCGGCAACACGCCTGTCGTGTCATTCTCGAATTGCCTGAGCAAATCTTTCCTGAGCGTCGAGAGCCGAGTGAGGCTGAAGCCTGCCAGGAGATGCACATCGCCAACTACGCGCCAGCCAAGCCCGAGTGCGGTGCCGGAGACGGCACCCTCCTCGGACCCACCAAACTGTACGGAGCCGAACACTGTCGTTGGCTTCGCCCGCTCGTACAACCATGCAAGATTCTCGACGACAACTGCACGGAGTGTGCGGAGCGTCGCAGGCCGTCGCGCCGTTGGACGAGGTTTGGAAGGCAGCGGATCACGGAACCGCACAGCGAGTCCAGTCGTGGCCACGGGAAAGCTGCGAGAGTTCGACGCTTCGACGATGTACTGCCGCGAGCTGGTGTCGGCGCCTGGCCCGCGTCGTGTCACGACTTTGAACTGTCTTGCATCGTTAGGCTGAATCAGCGACATGCCGAGTCCGAACAGGACGGCGATTCGATCTGTTGGAGAGTACCGGGTCGCAAACGCCGCAGCCTCGCCGTCCCGAAGTGCGTTCCGAACCTGCGATACATTGACGTGCGCTGTATCGCCTTCTGGCAAGGCACCGCGGACGGCTGACCGGAATACATCCCTCCGGTCCAGAAGACATGGGGCAGCGGTGCCGGCGCGGGATAGGCCGACCAGGAATGGCGTTTCCTCGAACAACGCCTTTCGTACGCGCTCGACGGTTATGAGCGTATCAACGCCTGGCTTCGTCGCCACCGAGCTACCTGCCATCGAGCTGGTTGATGAAGTGGCGGTTGACGACGTGGTAGTTGCCGCGACCGAATTCGTAGATCTGAACGCGAGTGCTATGATGGAATCACTGATAGTCGCTAGCCCGGTTAGCTCACCCCGTACATCACCGACGCATTGCGCCCCGATCGTTCGAGAGGTTCCGGCAAGGAATATCGGCACGAAGACCGCAGCAGAAGTTGGTCGCATCGCTTCTGGACCTCCAAGCAGAATGGACGGATCGCGTTGAATAGTCTAGACGCATCGCAAGAGCTTGCGGGAACCGAATTGCCGGACCCGGAGATTGCGGCTGCGATCCGCACCGCGACTCGAATCACCTCCGAGCCTCGCTCGCCTATGATCCAGGCTTGAGCGGGAGCTCAAGGGGCGTCCAAGGCTGCCCAGGCGCGGGGATTCGTTCAGCCTTCAGGTCGCGGAGCAGGTCGAGGAACCTCGGGTAAGTCCAAGGACGAACGTGGCACTCGACAAGCGAAGGGGAGTTCGACCGGCACCGTAGGCGCCTCGGAAGCAGCAGACACCGATACGACTCGCTTACCTCGTTAGATGGGCATGGGCCCGAGTTTTCTCACCCCGACGCTGCACACGCGACTCCTTGCTTGCGCCGATCACTGTGGCGACTCCCCGGGAGGAGGAAGCTCGGCAACCGCTTCCTCCTCCACGCTCTTCACGCCACTCACCTCCGAGAGCCCCGCTATCTTCCCGGGGGTCGACGATCCGGTGACTATGCCGGCGGCGCGTAACACGTGGTCGACCTTCATCCCCTTCTTGGCCAATCGATCCACAACGGCGTCCATGTCGTTGACGGCGTCATCGGCAACCGTGACAATGATCGATTTCGACTTCTTCGGCATGTCTGCCTCCAACCCGATCGCGGACGTCCGCGAATGATGTCAGTCGACCCGGCGCGCGCTCGCTGTCACCGAACGAGCGCGGTCGACGCCGCCCATCATTCATTGTGGCGCCTGGACCATTCCCGCGCCAACATCGACCGATAGGAGCTTCATCGGCCGAGCCGTTTGAAGCAGCCGGTTCCACAGCTTCTGCCCCGTGTCCCCTGTAGCCCCCGCCAGCAGCGCCACGACTCCCGCCACGTGAGGCGTCGCCATGCTCGTTCCATCGAACACATCATACCCTCCGAGGCCGCCCGGAACGCTCGAGAAGACGGCGACACCCGGTGCCGCGATGTTGACGATGCCACCCACGCCGGTCTGTTGACTGCTCCGCGCCGAAAACCTCGCAATCTGCAACTGGCCGTCCACAGCGGCGACCGCCATGGCGGCGTCCGCGTTCGCGGGCGGCTCGACGAAGCCGAAGATGTTCGCGTTGCGTCGGGCGTTGTTACCTGCAGCCGCAACGACGAGGGTCCCGGCATCGAGCGCGCGCCGTACCGGTACCTCGTATTGCTGAAGTTTCTGGTCGATTGCGATTCCGAGCGACAACGACACCACGCGGCATCCCATGGTCATCGCCCAATCGATCCCAGCCACGACAGCGCCGGTAGGTGCCTGCGGTCTCGGCGCGTTGTTGAAGACCTTCCCGACGTGGAGGTGCGCGCCAGGCGCAACACCGTAGCGGCGCACGCCGGAAGCTGGAGTCCGGGGGCCGCACGCCGTACCCGCGCAGTGCGTGCCGTGACCGTGGACGTCCTGCACCGGGACACCCGTGAACGTCTGCGTCACTATTGGCCGCCCGATGAAGTCGGGGTGAGCCAGATCCAGTCCGGTGTCCAGGATGGCGAGCTTCACTCCCTGGCCGGCGAGCGAGGACGTATGCGCTCCGATCGCCTGTAGGCCCCAGGTGAACTGCGCCGTATCCTGCAGAACCCGGGAAACTTCCTCCTCGACGACCGCGGTCATTCCGTTCGAGAATTCCGCGTAAATGTGCTCAGACGCATCCCGATAGCCACGCAGGTAGCCGAAAAGCTCGCGAGGCCGCACCTCGGAGGGACGCGCGATATACTCCGGCTCGATCGTCAGAATGGGGCTGTCCACGTCCGCCGAGGTTTCCGCGAGAACACCTGCTGCCTCGGCACTGTCCAGAATCATGATCCCCAGCGACTCGAAGTGCAGCACATCAGCTCCGGCGAGACTCGCTACTTCGGTCACCCCGGCGCCGAAATCCTTCGACGACGCCACGTGCCGCAGCCCGGTCAGGTTATTGATCTTCGCCCGGGCCGCCGGCGGTTGGGCGACCGCGCTGTCTCGAAGTACGGCGACGAATCTTCCGGTCGTTTCAGGGCGGCCGTCGTTCGACATCGCCGAGGGTGGAGACGGGGGCATGGGGGGCAACATTGGGGGCGGTACCGTCGTGCGCGATCTCGTCTCACTCGCGCCGGTTGCCCGTCGGGCTGGTCGCTTCGCCTTCCTTTGCGGCATGGCCGCCTCCATTCGTTAGGCGTGCGTTGGACGACTGGATCTGGCGTGGCGGACGGACACCGGGCGGAACCGTTGAGCCGCGCACGCCTCGTTCCCCAATGTCGAGACCGGAGAGGTTGCACGTGATCGCGAAGCCGGCGCGATAGCGGCGGTCGATGATCTTGTCGAGGTTGTCGACGTCCTCTGGCAGCGCGGCGCCCTGGGGGTAGGCCGACGGCCACGAGCGCGGCCAGCCATTGCAACGTCCGCACGATCAGCGACGTGCCCACGGTCATTCTCCCGGATGATGGCGAGCTCACCGCGGATCCGATCGCGTGCGTTCCTCATCGCCGGATCCGGTAGGCTCACGGACGTTAGAGGGACTCCGGCGGCTGTTTTCCCGGATTGGGACGTGCTGGCCTACAAACGGGCCGCTCCGAGTGCACGTCGAGCAGCAGGGAAACCGAGGCCGCCTGACCCACTAAGAACATGAGGGCGCGACGACAGCCCGCTTCTCCAAGTCCACGGAAGGAGGTGTATCATGCCAACCCCCATTACCCACTATCGCTTCGGCGCTGGTTTCGTCATCGCCGCGTCGCTCCTCACGGCCGCGTGCGCTGAGCACGCCGCCCCGACCGCGCCACCCAGCGGCGCTACCGCGTCATTCAGCGCTGCCCCGAGCGCCACGAGTTCCGGCGCGATCGTCGTCAGGGGCACCCTGCCGCTCGGGTTCATCATTGAGGATGAGACCCGGGGCCTCACAAGCATCATCGGGTTCACCGCAGCAGAACTCCGCGCCTTCTGCGCCGGCGGGCCGCAGCCCGAGGTGGTCGACGCCCTCACCATCACTCGGCCAACCGATGCAGTCCAGCTGCTATTCAAAGGCGCGGATATTTCCGTAGTAGTCTGGCCGTCCGTCTCCGAAGACGTCTGCGGCGTGCTGGCGGTCATGCTACCCCTGGCGGAGGGAACCGCCGTGTGGGTAGGCACGGATAACTCCTTCAGCGGCGGTGGGCCCGGCGCGAACTCCTTCGGCTCCCACGCGCAAGGGACGGTGACGAACCTGGCGACGGGGGACGCGCTCAGCTACCTGGCTATCGTCCGAATTGTCGTCTCGCCCGACGGCGAGGTCCGGGTTCCGGTGGCAGCGATCATGCTGCGATGAGCCCCGAGGCTCCCGCATCTCGTAGGGCAGGTGGTGCCGTTCCACTCCGCAACCCCGTCACCCGTGGAGCGCGTTTGCATAACGAGCCGGCATGTTCTCGACCCGCAGAACGCGCTCGCGATCACGCTGCTTTCGCGCGACCGCGAGCGCATCGGGCACGGAGACATCCAGGTTTGCACGCACCGGTTCACGCATGACGGCCGGTCCCTCGCAAATGTCGAGGCCGTGTTCCCAGCGGAACGCCGAGCGTAGGAGAGGGCCGGCTGCAACGGCGTGACCGACCGGCGCTTCGCCCTTGTGGACCTGCCAGGTCGGACGCGAGAATCCGACATACGATTTTGCCGTCAGCGGGCGGAGGCCGCACGCCATCCGCACGCCGCCCCTCGGCGTCGCGGTCACGCGGGCTTGTCTCTTCCGCGCCTTTCGACGGGGCGGGTCTTGCGGGGTTCGTCTCGACTCCGTCCAGATTCGAGAGATCACCAGCGCGTCTACCCGACTCGTCGTCGTGCGCAGCGCTCGATTTGCCGCCAAATGGCTGGTGGCCACGGGACTCGTACTGGCCGTCTCTCAATGCCGCGGCGATGACGACCGCGGCGCCGCCGCGCTCCTCGCGGAGCTGCGACGTGAGCCGGGCGCGGTACGTACCATCACACCGCGGCTCTCGATCCCGGTCGCGTACCGTGTCTGCGCGGACTCCAGTGCTGGGCCCGCGGGGATCGCAGTCTCACGATGTGAGCGCGCCGAAGCCCAAGTCGCCCCGCGCCGAATGATCGAGCTCGGGGCGCGCGCCACGAGAGCGCTGCGATCGGGGCTCGACCCCCGCGCGTTTCAGGCGGCGACGCTCATCGAGTTACTCTGGCCGGCCGCCGGAATCTCGCTCGATCGGTCCATCTCACTACTACAAGCGGCGAGCCGTCTCGACGACGATCCGGCCGTGCTGGCGGACCTTTCGGCCGCGCACCTCGTGCGCGCCGAGCGCCGTCAGACGCCGAGAGATCTGCTGGAAGCGGTGGAAGCCGCAGACCGCGCGCTCGAGCTGGATCCACGAAACATGGCTGCGCTCTACAATCTCGCTCTTGCACTGGACCGGCTTGGACTCGACCACGAGGCCCGCGCCCAATGGTCGGCCTATTTCGCCGTCGACTCGACCTCGGCCTGGTCGGGCGAGGCGCGTCGGCGGAGCGAGGCTCGCACGTCCGCCAACATCGCGTTCCCGGCCATCCCGGCCGCGCCCACCCGCGCGCAGCTGATCGAGTACGTGAACCGTTGGCCGGCGCTCGCGCGGACAGTAGGGTGGGACAGTGTGCTGGGGGAGTGGGGAGCGGCCGAGCTCCGTGGCGACACGCTGAGCGCCCGAACGGCGCTGACGTTGGCGCGTGCCCTGGGCGATGCGCTCGAAGCCCGCGGCGGCGACGCGACGCTGGCGGACGCGGCGCGTGCGATCGCCGCCACGGCGCATGATTCACCCGCACGGCGCGAGCTCGCTCGGGCGCATCGCGCCTACTCTGGCGCACGATCAGAGTACTCGAGGTCCCGGTATCGTGCGGCGGAGCGCCTGTTCCGGACCGCCGCGGCCGGTGCAACACGGTCCCCCACCCTCCGGCAGTGGGCGACGCTGTTCCGCGGCACGGCGCTCGTTTATCTGGGCCAGCCGCGCAGCGGACAGGCACTGATTCGGAGGGTCGCGTCGTCCGCCGATACGGTGCGTATGCCGGCGCTGGCGGGGCGCGCCAGTTGGTCGTTAGGCACGACCATCCTTCGCGCGGGCGGTTATGAGGGCGCCATGCGCGCGCTTCGCCGCGCCGCAACCCTGTTCGGTCGTATCGGGGAAGACGAGAGCCTCGGAGCCGTGGAGGCGATCGAGGCAGAGGGACATTTCGACATCGGGGACGTCGACCGGGGATTCGCTTCACTGCAGCGTTCGCTCGCGACGCTCCGAGGGCACCGTCGCAGTGTGTGGCTTCACAACGCCCTCTGGGTCGGCGCGCATGAGGCGGCGAGCGCAGGATTGCTCCGCGCGGCCGCTCGCCTCGGGGCGGAGGACGCGGTGGTTGCTGCCGCGAGTGGTCTGACCGCGCAGGTCGTCGAGGCGCGCCTGACGCGTGCCCGGGCCCTCACGCGGGCTGGAAAGGCCGCGGCGGCGGCCGGGGAGCTGCGGGCGGTGCGTTCCGAGCTGGACCGGGTCCCGCCCGACGTGCGCGGATGGCTCGCCGCGGACCTCCGGGTGTCGGAAGCCATGGCGTCCTTACGTACCGATCCGGCGGCGGCCGCCGCGACGCTCGATTCCGTCGTTGCGCACTTCGGAGGAAGTCGACGCCATCCGGTGCTCCTCGTGTCGGCGATGGTGGCGAGGGCCGAGGCACTGCTGGCGGTCGACAGTCCGGCACCTGCGGCGGAGGTACTCCTGCGGGCCGTCGCCATTCTGGAAGAGCGGCAGGACTCGATAGCCACGGTTTCCGAGCGCGCCCTCATGCTGGATGCGGCGCGACGCATCTTCGACCGCATCGTGATGTTGCGCGTCGGCTCGGGTCGATACCTCGAAGGGCTCGCGCTGCTGGAACGAGGACGCGCGACGCTGAGTCATTCGCGTGTATCGCGACGGATGCGCACCGCGAGGGAAAGCGCGGTCTCGTCGCTTCCCCCGCGCGCGCCACGCGGGGAGGTCGCGATCGACTATGCGCTGATCGGCGACACACTCCTGGCGTGGACCGCAAACGACTCGACTGTCCATCTCACGCGCACCACGGTCACCCGGGCTCGGGTGATCGAGACGGTCGAGCGCTTGCGCGCCGCGATGGATCATCGAACGGACGATGCGCTGGTGCTGCCGCTCCTCGCCCAACTCTACGAATGGCTGATGCGTCCCCTCGAGCAGGAGATCCGGCGCGGCAGCGGGGGGCTGATTCTGGTTCTCGACGCGGAGCTCGCCGATGTCCCATTCGCGGCGCTGTTCGATACCGTGACACGGACCTTTCTCGTCGAGCGGTACAGTCTGCGGGTCGTCCCGAATCTCGAGTCCGCGTCACGCCGCCACATGTTCGATGCGAGCGGCGCCCGGAGGCAGCGGGCCCTGCTCGTGGCCGACCCGGCGTTCGATCCCGCCGCGTTTCCGGCCCTCCGGCCATTGACCGGCGCGGCGAGCGAGGTTCGCGCCGTGGCCGGGCTGTATCGACACGTGACTATCCTCGCGGGAGCCGACGCGACGCGACGTACGGTCACGGCGGCGATGCCCGCGGCGGCCATCGTGCACTACGCCGGCCACGCGGTGTTCGACGACGAGCGTCCCGAGCGATCGGTGCTTGCGCTCGCTCGTGTGTCCGACGCGGCCCCCAGCGGTCTCAGCGCCGAGGAGGTGTCGAGACTGGACCTCCGGCGGGTGCAGCTCGTGGTGCTCTCGGCGTGCGAAACGCTTCGCGGACGACGCGGACGGTCCGGAGGGTTCGCGGGTCTCACCGGAGCGTTTCTCAGTGCCGGCGTCGGTGGTGTCGTCGGCAGCCTGTGGCGCGTCGACGACGCGAGCACGCGCGATCTCATGGTGGAATTCCACCGCGCGCTGGGCACGTCGGGTGACCCCGCCAACGCCCTGCGCGAGGCGCAGCTTCGGCTGTTGCACTCTCCTGATTCACCCCGTCGCACCCCGGCCGCGTGGGCCGGGTTCCGGTACGTCGGCACCTAACGCCACATCGGCAGGAGGGAGGCATGGCGAACGGCTCATTCAATCTCGAGATAACGTTCTCGGGGCTGTGCATGTTCGTGCCCGCCAAGGACAAGTCTCGCATGCACGTCCTCATGCCCGTGAGCGGCAGGACGCTCTGTGGCGTACACGTCCACCAGCACGTCAACCAGCTGTACTACCACCCGAGCTATGAAACCGGCACGGGGAGTCCGATGGACCCCATGGAGCCACGGTGCCTCGAGCTGAACGGCGAGGCAGTCGAGCTCGAGTACAACGGCAGCGTGGAAACCGCGCTCAAGCCCGGGATCGTGAACCTCTCCGCCATCACCGGCACGAAGGTCCGAAGCGCGCTCCTTACCGGCCAGCCAACGGACCCGGTCGCCGCCCGCGTCACGATGTACGCCGGAAGGTTCGGGATCCCTAACGATGGTCTGATCTGGGACATCGACGGCAAGGAGTACGAGTTATCGTCCGTCGTACCGTGGATCATTCCCGACGTTCCGGGAGACTCGATCACGTTCACCCTCGGCGGTAGTTCCCGGACCCTCCGCCCGTGCGACGGCAAGGTCAGCATTTACATGTTCAACGTAATGCCCAACGAAGTGCCTGAGCTGGTGCCGCTGCAACCGCTTCCGCCGTACGAATGCCCGCAGAAGGACGCCGAGGCCACGCATTTCGCTGCGTTCTATCACGTGCTCGGTTGTCCGGACAAGAAGTTGCCCAGGTTCAGGCGACCGAAGTTCGAGGGGCAATGTACCCTGCCCACCGCTGATCCACAGGCTGCTGCGCAACCACGCGCACCGCTGGCGGCGGAGGTCAGAGGCGTTCGCCCGGTCACCTGCATGCTTGCCGGCGGCGACGAGAACGGTCCCTGACGATTGGGGCGGCACGGCCTAACGCGTCAGCTCGCGAAGGAGCTCGGTCGTAGCGGATTCGAGCGCGGCCCAGTCGGTCGGACTTCCGCCCGCGACGAGCGCCTGGACACGCTCGGCGGCTCGCGCGGCCGCCGGGCGGCGTTCCGAAACGCCGTCTTCGCCGAGCGCGTGATGAGTCGCGGGGCTGCGGAAGAAGCCGACGTTCCGAGTGGCTGCGGCGAGCCGCGCTGCCTCCGCCCACGTCCCTAACGCCACGGACTCCGCGCCGGCGAGCCGTGCTACCGCATCCCGGCCGTCCGCGAGCAGCGGTGTCAGTCGATCGGCGGGCTCGCCCGCTCGCGTGCGGACTGCTTCGTATATGGTAGTCAGTGGACCGGAGGCGTCGATTCCGCTCAGCAGCAAAGCGATGTCGCCTGCGATCGCAGCTGCTCCGCTATCGCCAGCCGCGACGGCAACCTCCAGATCGGTGAGGCGAGCGCCGAGCCGCGCCGCGCGCGCGTCCGCGGACAGCGGCTCGGCCGCACCTCGTGCGGTGGCCCACGGCTGGCCATCCCATCCTGGCGGAAGTCGCACACCGGCACTGACCAGCAACGTCCCGCTATCAGCCGGGTCGGTGCCCGACTCGCGGACCCTCGCGACGAGTAAGGAACCGATCACGATCGCTGCCACACCCGCTGCCGCGGCGTACCACCTCCGATCCACGATCCAACGGACTCGACGGTGCGCACGATTGCCGCCATGCAACGGGATCAGCGGCTCCGGCCCCTGCGCTTCTCGTCCGGCGGGACCGCGGGGCGGCTCCTCGTCCGCGTCTGGCGTTAGGGTGGACGCGCCCCCCGGCGACTCGGGTTGCTCCGACTCCCCCTCGCGGTTGCCGGCCTCGGGCGGAGCGTCGTTGCCCGTCATCGGGAGTCTCGACGCGACGAGTCCGAGCTCGTTGGCAACGGCGGCGGCGTCGGCGAAACTCTCGAGCTGGTCTTCCGACGCCCCGAGTCGCTCGATCAACTCGCCGCGCTCCTCTTCGCCCGACCGTCCCTCGAGAAATGCGGCCAGACGTTCGGCGTCGATTGGCGGCTCTTTCATCGGTCCTGGGTCATCTCTTCTTTCCTGCCTGGCCCTGGTCTCATTAGATGGACGTGCGATGCCACCGTCACGCGGCACTCACCGCAGGGCTTCCTCCTCCAACAGCGCATTCGCCTGTGCCGCGGATATCCCGGCGGTCTCCAGCGTTCGGCGCATCACCGCGAGCGCATGTTCTACGCGGCGGTAGAGCGGCTTCTGCGGAAGGTGAAGCGCGTGCGCGATTTCCGCCACGCTCAGCCCCTGCCAGAATCTCATCCGCAAGATCACCCGATCCTCCGCCGGCAGCGCGTCCAGCGCTTCCTGCAGCGCTCGATCCGCTACCGCACGATCTTCGTTGGCTGCCATCGTGTTGACGAGGTGATCCGCGCCGCCATTGACGGCTATGTCAGCGAGCGGTGTCGGCCCGACCTCGACCGGCCGGAGCGGTGTGCGCCGCGGTAGCCTCGAGAAGATCTCTACCAGTTGACGCTCGGTGAGCTGCGTTTCACCCGACGACTGCAGCAGCTGAATGGCCTCATGCAGGCGGTGTCCTTGACGGTGGACGAGCACTTCGAGCCGAACCGCGATGTCACCATGGCGCCGTGCGGCCGCCGACGGACGCCATCGACCCCATCGGCGAACGCGGTATTCGTGCAACATCATCGCGATCACCATCGTGAGATACGTGGCGATCGCCGACTCGCCGCGAAACTTACGCAGCACGGCGTAATCACCCTCTATCATGCGCTCCTTCACCCACGAGCCGAAATCGTCAGCTTCGTCGCCGTGCAGTCCGTGGCGCCGACAGAGTGAAGCGACGATTCGATCGATGAGGGAGAGGTTCTCGACGAAGACGGCTTCCAGCCGTTGCCGCGCTTCCATGAGTCGAGTCGACGGAGATGTTGCGGACCCGCTGCGGAGAGGAGCAGTGTCCGGCCGAGGAGACGAAGCTAAGGCGGGGACTCGCCGCGGCAAGGTGGCGCGATCGAGCGCCCGAGCTGAGCGTACGGAAATCGCCGGGACGCATCCGCCTGGTCGGACGGTTGTGCGGAGCTCAACCGATCCGCGCTCAAGACTCGACCAGCGCTCCCATCCATTTTCAACACGTTCTCCCGCAACTGTGAGGCGTACGAGTCGTCGTTGACGGGGAAGGCCGGCTTCCTGAGCTCCCAGTGATCAGCCCTATCCGCCGTCGCGGTGAGCGCACGCAGGGGAGACGGCGGGGAGCCGCTCGCGCGTACGGCGGGCAGTTCGTCCTGTCGCCCAAGTTGTTCGCCACGGAGACACGCGTGGTGGCCATCAGTCCGATCCACGTCCCCGACCGCGAGCGGACGATCGGCGAGCTCCGGACGCAGCCGCGGCCGCGTTAGGCGCCCCATGATCGCGCTCAGCGCCGGCGGGCCGCGAGGGGCCCCGTTCCGCTGGGTCGCGCGCCAGCCAGGCGCCTGCTCCTCGTCACCGGTGTCAGTGGCTACGCGGGCGGCCGGCTCATCCGCGCGCCCTGGAGGTTGCCGCGACCGCGCGTGCATCGTTCGACGTGGGTGGAGATGGTGGGGTAGCCTATGGCGGGGCTCCGGCCCGGACGCAGCGCCCGCACGCAGCGGCGCTGCGCCCGTGGGCCCAGAGGCGTTCGCCCCCGATGCGTCCCCGCGCGACGCTACGTCCGCGCCGCGCCCGTGGTCTCCGCCGAGAACAGCTCCGTCAGCTTCTGCACGTTCTTCGCCCCGATCACCATCCGGTTGTTGGCGCCGAGGTAGCTGAAGTCGACGTTCACGTCGGCGTCGGCGATGCGGCGGAAGATGCCGGCCGCCGCGCCGGGCCGGTCCTCCACGTCGATGACGAGCACCTCCTGCTCGTCACTCACCTCGAATCCCGCGTCCTCGAGCGCGCGCCGCGCGCGCGTCGCGTCGGCCGCCAACACGTGCAGGGTGCCCTTGCTCTCGGCGTATCCGTCGAGGTTGATCCCCGCGTTCGCGATCGCCTCCATCGCCTTGGCGATCGCGCCCGGGCGGTCGGCGCCCAGGTTCACGGTCAGGTCCTTGGCGAGCTTCTGCATGCTGCACCTCCACTGCGGCTCGTCGAGCCGCCGAGGGCGACGGCGCGAACGGCTTCGTTCCCCGACGCCAGAGACGGCCCGACCATCGGAAGATGGCCATATGTGGCCGGCTCACAAGCCCGTATCGCGGCGGGCTCGACGGTGTGATCTCGTCGCGACGCGGGTCGCCGGTGGCTTGCACCGATGGCCCTGAGGGATATGCTGGGAACCAACGCAAACCATGAGGGTCGATGCCTGCCTATTTCGACTTCACCGTCTCCCTCCAGGACGTGCTCCCACGCCCGTGGCGGCGCTTCCAGATCGCGCGCAGTGCGCGCTTCGCCGCGCTGCATGCCGCCATCCAGGACGCCTGCGGGTGGAGCGACTCGCACATGTACCTCTTCCGCGCCGCCGGCGACTACGACAACGACGCCATTGCCGGTCTCCGGCTCGAGGACGGGGATGATGACCTCGTCGAGCCCGTGCCGAGCGCGGCGGCGACGGGCATCGCGCGCTACTTCGGTCCCGCCGCGCGCACGACGTGCCTGTACGTCTACGATTTCGGCGACGGCTGGGCGCACGACGTCCAGCTCAACGACGTCGTGGACCTGAAGGAACGCTTCACGCGGCGCTTGTTAGGCGGGGAGCATGCCTTTCCGCCGGACGACTGTGGCGGCCCGATCGGCTACGTGGCAATCCAGCAGGCGCTACGCACCGGCCGCGATCCGGAGGGGCTGCTGGATTGGGCGCGCGACGTGTGGGGATGGACGGGCGCGTTCGATCTCGATCAGCAGCAGGAGCGGTTTGCTCGCCAGAGCAAAGCGCGGTGACCATCACATCGCGTACGCCACTTCCTCCGGCTCGCTGACTGCCGGCAGGCCGATGCCGGCGTACACCTCGCCAGCCACGTACTCGTGCTTCACCGGCGAGTCTTCCTCGCGCCGCAGGTACTCGGCTACGGTGAGTGCGAATCGACTCGAGCCCAAGGCCGTCGCCACACGCAGCGGCCGTGGTTCGGCCATGACGAGGACTCCGGCGACTGGCACTGTCAGCGGGGCGCGATAGCTTGTCGGCGGTCACGAAATCCGCCACCGTCCCCCCCGCGAGAGGAGCACGACAGCATGCGCGACGAGACGACGCCGTTTCCGAGCCATCCGGCACCCGGCACCGTCGACGCCCTGATCCAGGGGTGTCGCTGCGAGGTGCTCCCCGAGGGCCACGTGTCGGTGACCCGGTGGGGGACAGGCAGAGGCGGGTATCGAATCCACGAGGAGTGCCCCTTTCATGGGCGCCCGGGCAGCAGGCGAGACTAACGCGCCACGGGACGCACGTCGCACCCAGGAGGAGCCAGTGGATGGCTTGACCTGTACGGCCCCCGACTGCCTGTGCCAATCGGTGCGCGACCTCGCGCCATCGATCGGTCCGATGAGCAACGACCAGCAGCACACGGACTACATCGTGTTCCCGCTGCTGGCCGGCACGCTCGCCCGGTGCCTGGTCGCGACGCACGAGAACGTCGCGCGACACGACGCATCGACAGAACCTGCCGAGCCGGGGATCGTCTCGCACGCCAGAATCATTCTGACGCTGGCGCACGCCTCGGCGGAGGGCGTCAACTGGGAGCGCGATCGCGAATCCATCGCGACGATCGTGAGCTTCGTGATGGCCGCGTGGGAGGTGTTTGCGCTCTGGGTGCCGCTCCACTACGTCCCGAACGTGAGCGGGTGGGATGGAGCCACGACGGCGGGGCTGCTGGGCGCGGCGCGCGCGTGGGTCGACCGCGCGAAGCCACGCTCGCTCACCGAGCTCGTGCTCTTCACCGTGGACATCGCGAACCGAACGGGATTGCGAGGGCGCGAGCTGCCGGTGAGCACCAGGGCCATGCGGCCGCTTCGCGTCGAGCTGGCGGCTCGCCTCCGCAACAGCGGGCTCACCACGTGGCCGCGCGTGCTCGAGGCGGTCGTGAATGACTGGCAGACCACCACGCTGGAAGGGCTCCTGCTGGAGTACGCATCGACCAGAACGATCATCACGTTAGGCATCCCGGCGAACGTCGATGATGAGCTCGAGGATCGCGATTCGCCGGCCGGTGCGACCGCCGGCGAGGCGAGCACGCCGTCGGCGGCGCCAGTCGGCGCCGGAAATGAGACGCACGCCGGCGCCGACGCGGTGCTCGCGGAGGCGTTCGCCGCGATCGACCGGAGCGAAGCCGGGCGCCGTGCCGCCGAAGCCGAGCGGTTGCGGCTCGCCGATCGCTGCGCGGGCTTGCAGGGGCACGTCGAGCGTCTCGAGGCCGAGCTCGAGGCGTCCCGGGTCGCGATCAACCGGCTCGACCTGGATCGCACGATGCTGGAGCGCGAACGCGACGAGCTGACAGACCGGCTCGTGGCCGAGGAAGCGCTCGCGGGCGAGCGACCGTCACCGTCGGCTAACGCGTTCGCCGGGCGAACGGTCTACGTGTTCACCGGGCTCGCATCGGGCGACGCACGAGCGGAGATGATCTCGCGCTTCTCGGAGTTCTCGCCGGCCGGCGTCACGGTGTACGGCATCGATTCCCATCGCGGGCCCGACGCGTATCCGCCAGACTCCATCGTCGTCCTCGACGTGTCGTTCATGGGTCACTCGGCGTCCGAGTACGTGTTGGGCCGCGCGCGCTCGTCGGGCGCCTGGATCTTCCGCGGGAGCTACGGACCGGGGCGCCTGGCGAAGGCGGCGGCTGCGGCGTACGCTGCGCGGTGCGAGCGGAACGGCGCGAGGTGAGTGCGGCCGCGCAACGTCAGCTTTTACCCGCAACACGCCCATCCCTTCACGACCCGCGTCCCCCGGTCGATCACCCAGCGTCTCGAGAGGCTTCGGCCTCTGCTCGACGCCGAGCCTGGCCATGACTCCTCCTCTCGTTGCCGTCCTCCTGTTCGTCGCCGGCGCCGCCCTCGGTGCCGCGGCAGCGTACCTGACGGCGCGCCGCCTTCACCTGCCCGAGCTCGAACGCACCAGGGCAGCCGCGGACGCCGCCGCCCGCGAGGCCGCGCACCAGGCCGAGATGCAACTCCGCACCGAGCTCGAACGCGCGAGGTCGGACTGGGAGAACGCAAAGAAGCGCGGCGAGGAACTGAGTGCCGACCTCGGCGCGGCGCGGGAGCTCTCCAGCGAGAAGGACAAGGAGCTCCGTGCCGCGCACGAGGAGATCACCCGCCGCAAGACCGAGCAGGCCACCTTCGACACCCGTCTCTCTGAGATCGACCGCGCCAACGCCCAGCTCCGCGAGGCCTTCCAGGCGCTCTCCGCCGAAGCGCTCAGGAGTAACAACGCCGCGTTCATCCAGCTCGCGAAGGCGGAGCTCGAGAAGGTGACGGCGTCGGCGCGGACCGACCTGCAACAGAAGGAGACGGCCATCCAGGCGCTCCTCGCCCCCATCCGCGAGGGACTGGAGAAGTACGACTCGAAGCTCAACGAGATCGAGCGCTCGCGGGCCGAGTCGTTCGGGGCGCTCACGCAGCGCCTCGACTCGGTGTCGAGCGCGAGCGAGCTGCTGCGCACCGAGACTGGCAACCTGGTGAAGGCACTGCGATCGCCCGGCGTGCGCGGCCGCTGGGGCGAGGTGCAGCTCAAGCGCGTCTGCGAGCTGGCCGGGATGCTCGACCACTGCGACTTCCGCACGCAGGAGAGCGTGGACGGCAACGACGGCCGGCTGCGCCCCGACCTGGTCGTTAGGCTCGTGGGCGGCAAGACGATCGTGGTGGACGCGAAGACGCCGCTCGAGGCCTACCTCGAGGCCGTGGGCACGAACGACGACGACGCGCGCCGCCAGCACCTCGTGCAGCACGCACGTCAGGTGCGCCAACACGTCGAGAGCCTGAGTCGCAAGAGCTACTGGGAGCAATTCGAGCAGGCGCCGGAGCTCGTGGTGCTCTTCCTGCCGGGCGAGTCGTTCTTCAGCGCGGCGCTCGAGCACGACCCGTCGCTCATCGAGCAGGCGGTGGACCAGCGCGTGATCCTCGCCACACCCACCACGCTGATCGCCCTCCTCAAGGCGCTCGCGTACGGCTGGCGCCAGGAGAGCCTCGCCCGCAACGCGCAGGACATCAGCCGGCTCGGCAAGGAGCTCTACGAGCGGCTCGGCACGTTAGGCAGCCACGTCGAGAAGCTCGGCGACCACCTCGGCAAGGCGGTGGGCGCGTACAACCAGGCGGTGGGGTCGCTCGAGGGGCGAGTGCTGGTGTCGGCGCGCCGGTTCCAGGACCTCGGCGTCGCGCCCGGAGAGGAGATCGCGGTGGTCGACGCGGTGGGGCAGGTGCCGCGGGAGCTGCGCGCCGACGAGTTCCGTCTGCCGGCGGTGCGAACGGATGGCGTGGTGAGCTGAAGGCACTACTCCCGCGGCCTGACGCAGCTTCAAGGATCCGACGACCGCGCGACCACGATTCGATCCAGGTGCGCGAGTACGGCCTCTCGCACGAACGCGCGAATGTGCGACGGCTTTCGCGACTCGACGAATTCAGCGATCACCTCCACGATCCATCGATCGACGCGCACCCTGACGCTCGGCTCATGGTACTCGGCGGTCGGCGGACAGCTCGGAGGGGCGGGCTGGCCGAGCAGCTCCGCGAACGTGGGCGTGCCACGGCGATATCGGTCGGCGATACAAGCGCCGTCGATCGCGATCTCGAGGAACGTCGCATCGAGGATCGCGTCGAGGAGCATCTGGCAAGCCATCAATCGGAGAAGCATGGATGATCACCACGATGGCGTCTCGATGCGAATCAGTGGCATCGAACGAGCCCGGTGGTGATCGTTCGATCGCGTCGTGCGTCTGCGGCTGTTGCCAAATCCGGCAATAGCCCCGCGCTGAGAATGTCCGACACGTCACTCCGGCACTCGACCCGGTGCGGTGGAAGGCTACAGAAGGTGTTCGCGGGAGGCAGGCTGGACGCCGACGGGACACCGATGCGATGATGCGGTTGGCCCGCCGTGGCCCAACTCGAGGAGTGGCGCATCGTGGACGACCGCCTGACCGACGTCGAGGTTCGCGTACTCGGCTCGCTGATCGAGAAGGAGTTGACGACACCGGAGTACTATCCGCTGTCGCTCAACGCGCTGACGAACGCGTGCAACCAGAGCTCGAATCGCGACCCCGTCGTGCAGTACGACGAGGCGACGGTCGCCGGTGCGATCGAGTCGCTGCGTGGGCGGTCGCTCGTTCGCGCCGTCCAGCAAAGCGGTTCGCGGGTGACGAAGTACCGCCATCTCGCGAGCGAGACGTTGACACTCGACCTCCGGCAGACCGCCGTGCTGGGCGTGCTGATGCTCCGCGGCCCGCAGACGCTCGCCGAGCTCAGGACGCGTGGCAGTCGCCTCGCGAGCTTCGAGAGCCTCGAGGACGTCGAGGCCACGCTGAACGAGCTCATCGCACGCGAGCCGTCGGCGCTCGTGACGCGATTACCCCGCCGAGCTGGCCAGAAGGAGGCTCGCTACGCGCACCTGTTGGCTGGCGAGGTCGCGTTCGATGCCCCGGACCCCAGCGCGCCGCGCGCACCAGCCGATGGGGAACGGATCGGCGCGCTCGAGGAGGGAATGGAGGAGCTGCGGAAGGAGGTGGCGGATCTCCGAACACAGCTCGAGGCGTTCAGGAAGCAGTTCGAGTAGCGGAGCGCGTCTGCCGTGGTACGCAGACCACAGGCGGACGTATGACACGACCCGCGGGACCGCGGTGCGCTCTTCGGTCAGCTCGCCGCACGCAGGACGATGACCTCCTTCTCGAGCCGCTTGCCCAAGCGGTCGCGCTCGGTCTCGAGGTCAAACCTGGCTTGGAGATTGAGCCAGAACCGCTCGCTCGTGCCGAAGTAGCGCGCGAGCCTGAGGGCCGTGTCGGCCGAGATGGCGCGCTTGCCGTGCACGATCTCGTTGATGCGGCGTGGTGGTACGCTGATGTCGCGCGCCACGCGATACTGCGAGACGCCGAGCGGCTCGAGGAAATCGGCAAGGAGGACCTCGCCGGGGTGAACTGCAGCGAGCTTACGCTTCCGCATGGGCGCCTCTTCTCAATGGTAGTCCACGAGCTCGACCTCGTATGCATCCCCATCATGCCAGCGGAAGCAGACGCGCCACTGATCGTTCACGCGAATGCTATACTGGCCCGCGCGATTGCCCGTGAGCTTCTCGAGGTGGTTGCCGGGCGGGACTCGTAGGTCATCCAGCGTCTCCGCAGCATCCAACGCGACGAGCTTCCGCAGCAGCGCACGCTGCAGCGCGGACGGATACCGACGGACCGGGTTGCGGTCGAACAACCGTGAGGTGTCACGGTCCGCGAAGCTACGGATCATCAGAATATTAACGTATCGCGTTATTACGGGGCAACAGGTCCCGGACTGGACGGCATTCGATGGTGCCGCCGCCGCGACGCTGATCTGTGACCAATCGCATGCACGGCGTGGCACGGCGTTTCAACATGGCGTTCGGCGGAATCACGTCTCACCGTGAGACGTGGTTCCGCCGAGAAAGCCCACGAGCAGGACTCCGCTCCGGGTGAACCGCGGCGAGGGTCGGGGTCGCCTGGCAACTACCCTCGACGGTGGGTGATCGCTGAGCTGACTCGCCCACGTGCCATCAACAAATCATCAATGCCCGCCCTGAAGATTCGGCGGCCCACCCGCCCGCTCGGGTTTGCCCGAGTGTACAACCCGGGCCGCCCCCGTTAACTTCGCCGCGCCACGCCCTTAGGCCCGCCCGCGCCCCGGTACCGGCGCTGTCAGACCTTCTTGATACCTTCGCCAGGTCGCATTGATCGAGCGCGACGGCCACGCCGCGTTGCACGTGGACGGATGGTCATTCTCCGCCGAGTCCGTGAGCGTGAGCGCGCTCGCATCGTACGACCCCCTCACGAGGACGACGCGCCCGTGCTCGGGCTACTCCACGCGGAGCTCGGCGTAGCCAACAGCAGGTACGGGCCGGTCTCGCTCGAGGAGCTCCGCCGGCGCACGCATTCCCTCTGGCTGCTCGGCCACATTCACCACCCGAAGCTTCAGGAAGTCGCCGGAGCGGCGGCGGTGCTCTATCCCGGATCGCCGCAGGCGATGGACGCGGGCGAGCAGGGAGTGCACGGTGTCTGGATCGCCGAGCTTCGGCCGGGACAGCCGGCGACGCTCACGCAAATTCCGCTGTCGACGGCGCGGTACGACTCGGTGGTCGTCGAGCTCGATGGCGTGGACGACGAACGAGAGATCGACACCCGAGTCAATCAGGCGCTGCTGAGCGCTCTGGAATCGGCTGTGGACGAATGCGAGTCGCTCCGCCTCCATTCGTGTCGGCTCCGCCTGGTCGGGCGCACGCCGCTGTACCGCACGGTGGCGCGCAGCCTCGGCGCCATGCGCGACGACACACAGCACGAGCGGGGAGCAGCGACCCTCGTCATCGACAAGATCGAGAACGAGACACGACCACCGATCGACCTCGCCGCGCTGGCTCGCAGCGACGACGCCGCGGGCGTCCTCGCCAGGCTGCTCCAGTCCGTGGACAGCGGCGGCGAGCCCGATGCGCCGCTGGCCGCGCTGCTTCGCGATGCGGGACGCCGCGCCGCCCGCGTGCTCGATGCGAAGCCATATCAGATCCTGGACCGCGGTGCGATGCCCGACGGGTACCTGGCACCCGCCGTGCGAGCGAAAGCAGTCCAGTTGCTCGACGAGCTGGTGACCATGAAGGCCGTGCCATGAGCACCGGCTACCTGCGGCTCGAACATCTTCACGTTAGGCGTGCGCCGGGCATCCGCGACGCCGGCTTTACCATTCCGGGGCTGTCGCCGGGCGTGAACGTCATCTTCGGCCCGAACGGGGTCGGGAAGACAACGACGGCGGCAGCGATCCACCGGGTCCTCTGGCCGAAGCTCGGTGACGCCTCCGACTACTCGGCGGCCGTCCACTGGACGCTGGACTCGTCGCAGTGGAGCCTGGACCTCGAGGCGGGCAAGGTCACCGCGCAGCGCGGCGGGCGCGACGCGTCGCCTCCGCTGCTGCCGCCAGTCGGAGTGCGGGATCGGTACTACCTCGCGCTGCACGAGCTGATCTCGGACACGAACGACGGATTCGCGAAGCGTATCGTGCTCGAGTCGGCGGGTGGCTACGACGTGCCCCGCGCCGCCGAGTCCATCGGTGCGAAGGACGGGCCGTCGACCGCGACCAGGGAGAGGAAGGCACTCCAGGAGGCGCGCGAAAGGGTGGCGCGCGCGCGGCTTGTCCAGGACGCACTGCGCGAAGAGGAGGATACGCTCGGCGGGCTCGAGCAACGCGTTCGCGCCGCCCGTGACGCGGCCACGCGACAGGAACTGCTCGCCCGGGCGGCGGCCTTCGCGAAAGCGCGAGATGAAGTACGGCTCGCTCAGAAGCATGTCGACAGCTTCGCGGCGCAGGTGGCGCAGCTCTCGGGAAACGAGGTCTCCGAGCTGGCCGCGCTCGACGATCGTATCGCCACGTCGGCCGAGTTGGAGCAACAGGAGCGGCGCACCGCCGACGCCGCGCGTGGAGAGATGGCCGACGCGCTGCCGGGTGGCCCGCTCCCCACGCATCTGCTGCCCGCGCTCAAAGAGAAGGTCGGGGGCGCGAGCCAGCGCTTGCGAGAGATCGCGGAGCTCGATCAGCAACGCGCGCGAGCGGTCGGAGCGCGCGACGCGGCACGCCGCGCGCTCGGCGCGTTCGTCACCGACGAGCAGCTCCGAACGATCGACGCGCGGCAAATCGAGACGCTCGCGAGCTTTGCGCGCGACGCCGAGAGTGTTCGGTCCAGGGCGATGACGCTAGATGCGGAGCTGCGACTGCTTAAGGTCTCAATCAGAAATCGAAGGAGTTGTTGCGCGCGTTCCTCGAGCAGAACGGCTACGTCGATGAGCGTGCGCGACTCGAAGCCGGCGAGATTCGGGCGCGGGTGGTGGGCGGTGCGGCACCGAGCCTCGAGCGTGGCATGATCTCGGCTGCGCACATCGAGCGGGTGTTGGCCTGGGCGGGTGCGCGGATCGCGGGGGCGAAGGCTGGCGGGTTGGCCTCGCGGTTGGCCGTACCGATAGGGGATCAGACGAGCTAGGCTGGGGGCCCCCAGCTAAGTAGGTGGACAAAAGTTTTGTCCCAGGTGGCGACTCCGGGCTAGACTCGGAGTATGCCAAAGGCTCATTCGTCGGATGAATTCACGGCAGCGGATCGGCGCCGGTTGTCGCGTGCGATGGCC